>WBZP01000455.1_pt1 | contig 55954 bp, 49 predicted proteins | sample 5204301 | NCBI WGS metagenome assembly WBZP01 (sample SAMN12412401, study PRJNA552823) | activated sludge metagenome | isolation source: activated sludge from nitrification reactor of wastewater treatment plant... | place: USA: Pennsylvania | collected 2017
GGGACTGCCGACTCACCCTGGCGGGCGCCCGGCGCAGCCCGGCCAGGATCGCACCCACCGCACCGTTCGGTGGTCGGGACTGGTTGCCGGGACTCACTTCTGGTCTCCTAGGCTCCTTGTGAGGCGGTGGCCAACACCGGCTTTCGCTGGACCTGCCCGACCATCTCGTAGTCCGACCGCCGGAAGTCCCGCATCTGTCGAAGATACTGTGTCGCGAACCCGGGGTACATGGAGGCGTTGAAGCCGTCGGCGGTCAGGTACCAGCTCGAGCAGCCCGACATCCAGGTGGTCCTGCGCAGCCGCCGCTGCAGGTTGTCGTTGTAGCGGCGCTGCACGTCGGCCCGGACATCGAGGGTGCGCAGGTTGTCGCGCAGGATCGTGGTGATGCCCGTGACCGCGTAGTCCAGCTGTCCCTCGACGTAGACGAGCAACGAGTTGTGCCCGGGTCCCGAGTTCGGCCCGCTCATCAGGAACAGGTTGGGGTAGCCGTGCACGCTGGCGCTCTTGTAGGCCTGCGCGTGGCCGGACCATTCGTCCTGCAGGGATCGTCCACCGATGCCGGTGATCGGGAACGGCGGCCCGGACAGGTGCACGTCGTAGCCGGTGGCGAAGACGATCGCGTCGAAGTGGTGCTCGACGCCGTCGCTGGTCCGGATGCCGGCCGGGCTCATCGTGGCGATCGGCCAGTCGATCAGCTTGCAGTTGTCCTGCTGCAGGGCCGGGTAGTAGTCGCTGGACACCAGCATGCGTTTGCAGCCGGGGGTGAAGTTCGGCGTCAGTTGGCGGCGCAGCCAGGGGTCGGCCACCTGCCGGCGCAGGTGTGCCTTCCCCAGCCGGGCGACCAGCGACGACAGCGGGGTGTTCCACACCAGCGCGGTGGCGCTGGCCTCATGGCCCCAGAACAAGGCCTGGCGCGCAACATCTTGGGCGGCAGGAACTTTCGCGAACAGGCCCTGCACGGCAGCGGGCATCTCGACATCCAGCCGCGGCAGCACCCAGCCCGGGGTGCGCTGGAACACCTTGACGAAGGCGGCGGTCTTGACGAGTTCCGGCACGATCTGGACGGCGCTGGCGCCGGTGCCGATGACCCCGACGCGCTTGCCGGTGAAGTCATAGTCGTGGTCCCATCCGGCGCTGTGGATCTTGTGGCCCCGGTAGCTCTCGATGCCGCGGATGTCGGGGAACTTGTGGTCCGCCAGCGGGCCGGCGGCCATCACCACGGTGCGCGCCTGGAACTTCTTGCGGCCCTTGATGTTCACCGTCCACACGCCGGCGTCCTCGTCGAGGCTCAGTCCGGTGACCGTGGTGCCGAACCGGATTCGCGGGCGCAGGCCGAAGGTGTCGACCATTTCCTCGATGTGGGTACAGATCTCGGCCCCGGACGGGTAGGCCCGCGACCAGGACGGGTTCTTGACGAACGAGTACGAGTACAGCAGCGACGGAATGTCGCAGGCCACCCCGGGATAGGTGTTGTCACGCCAGGTGCCGCCGACCCGGTCGCTGCGCTCGAGGATGACGATGTCGTCGACGCCGGCCTCGGTGAGCTTGATGGCCGCGCCCAGTCCGGTGAACCCGGCGCCGATGATCAGGGTGTCGTGAACGGGCATGGGTCAGGCCGCCGGCTCGTGGGTGAGTTCCTTGAACCAGGACGGGATCGGCCGCAGGAGTGCCCTGGGGTAGCGGTCGGAGGCCCACACCATCGGATTGGCCAGCCAGTGGTAGGGATTGGCTGGGTTGATCACCATGCGCGCGTGCAGTTTCAGCACCTGGTAGGTGGGCACGCGCTTGCCCCTGCCACGGTCCCCGAGCGTCTTGTACCGCTTCATCGCGTTGTAGAGCTTCTCCGGCTGCAGGCCCATGTCGACGATGTTGTTGCGCATCCGGTTGAGCAGCGGGATGTACATGATGGCGCCGATGATCACCCCCGGGGTGGCGACGTTGCCGACGAACTGGACGGCCAGCTTGCGGAGATCGGCGTGGCCGATCATGTCCAGCACGGCGAAATCGACGGCCAGGTGCCGGGATTCGTCGTTGTTGATCTTCTCGAACACCTGATGGCACACCGGGTCGTGGACCTCTTCGAGCAGGAACTTCAGCAGCGCGCCGTCGAGTGCGACCTCGAGCATCGGGATCACCGTGCCGAGGATCGACAGGGACATGTCGTCGGCGTAGGTGTCGAGCCAGTCGATGGCCAGCCGGATGTTGACGTTCGGTTCGGGCATCTCGCCGTCGTCGAGCATGCCCCACCGCTTCATCAGTGCCAGTTCGGCATTGGCGTGCCGCTGCTCCTCGGCGTGGAAGTACCGGTAGATCTCGGCGATGGTCGGCGTGGGCGCCTTCTTGGCCATGGCCGCGAATCCGCGCGCGCCGACGTTCTCGATCCAGCACAGGTCGGCCATGAAGGCCTTCAGCTTGGGCCGCATCTCGTCGGTGATGGTCTCGGCGCCGGGTGCGTCCCAGTCGATGTCGGCCAGCGCCCACTGCCGGTCCTTGATCTTGGCCAGCATGTTGTCCATGTCGATCTGTGCTGCCATGGCTATCTCCTCACTGGTTGACGACACTGCCGAGCCGCGACACCAGGCCGATGCCGCGGGTGAATGTCTGTGGTGCGAATCGTTTGATGCCCCAACCGATCCGGGCTTCGATCTGCGGCATGCAGTACAGCCCGCCGCGATCGAGGGTGTCCAGGCACGTCCGGGCCACCCGGTCGGCGGAGATACCCGTCCAGCGCATCAGCTGGTCGGCCAGCGCGGTGGATTCGTCGGTGATGCGGCCGCCCTCGACGATGTTGGTCCTGACGAACGTCGGGCACAGGGCGGTGACGTGGATCGGGGTCCCGGACAGTTCGGCGGCCAGTGTTTCGGTCAGGGACAAGGTGGCCGCCTTGCTGACGTTGTAGGCGGCCATCGTCGGCGCCGCCCCGAAGGAGGCGGCCGAGGCCACGTTGATGATGCCGGCCGGTGCGCCTGCCTCGCGCAGGATGGGGGTGAAGACATGGCAGCCGTGGATGGGTCCCCACAGGTTGACGCCCAGGGTCCACCGCCAGTCGTCGAGCGGGATCTCACCGATGAGCTGCCCTCCGGCGCCGACGCCGGCATTGTTGATCACCAGGGTGGGTGCCCCGCCGAACCACGATTGCGAAAGACTTGCCAGTTCATCCATATCATCGATCTGGGTGACGTCGCAGTGCACGGCGGTGGCGGTGCCACCCGCGTCGGTGATCTCCGCGGCGACCCGCTTCGCGGCCTCGGAATCGATGTCGCTGCACACCACCCGGCTGCCGCGCTTGCTCAGTTCTCTGGCGAAGGCGGCGCCGATCCCACTGCCCGCGCCGGTGACCACGGCGTCGGCGCGGTGGCTGCGTCTGGTTCCGGTCAGTGGCCACATGCGGCACGCTCCGGTGAGTCGGCCGGCAGTGCGGCGCAGAGGAATTGGGCTGCGGCCCGGATGGCCGGGGTGGCCTCGGGCGACAGTTTCGGCAGCGCCTGGAACACGTGCACCTGATCGGGCCAGATCTGCAGTTCGCAGTGCGCCCCGGAGGCGCGGATCCGGTCGGCGAGCAGCTCGGCGTCCGCGGCGAGCATCTCGGCGCCGCCGGCCTGGATCAGGGTGGGCGGGAAGGTCCGGCCCGCGGCGATATCGTGCGTCAGCCTTGGGTGACTGGGATCGATGTCGCTGCAGTACAACTGGACCAGCCGGGCGGCGTGGGCGGCGCGGATGGCGGGGTCCGCCCGGTGTTTCTCCCGGCCGCGGGCGGCCTGCAGGGTCATGTCCACCAGCGGGGAGAACAGACACAGCGCCGCCGGGTGGGGCTGATCCCCGTGCACCAGCAGGTCGGCCGCCAGGTGCCCGCCCGCGGAATCGGCCGCGATGGCCATTCGATCCGGCCGGAAACCCTGCTGCTGCAACCATTCCCAGCCGGCGTGGGTGTCGTCGGCGGCGGTGGGAAAGCGGTGCCGCGGGGCCAGCCGGTAGTCCAGGCAGAACACCGGCAGGGCGGTGTGCGCGGACAGCCAGGCGGTGAGGCGGCGATGGGTACGTGGGGAACACATCGCGTATCCGCTGCCGTGCAGGAAATAGATTGTGGCGTCGGCGTTGTGGGGTTCGGGCGCATGGGGCGCGCGGACCCACTCGCCGACGATCCGGCGGCCGTCGGGCAGTCGCTCGTCGACGTGCTGGACGGGGATGCTCGGCAATGGGGGGCCGAAGGTGTCCATGATCGTGCTGACGATCCGCCGTGAGGTCCACAGGCCCCAGGCCTGCTCGGGGGGCAGCACCGCGGAGATCTGCCGCAGGGTCAGGTGGCTGATGGCGGCTGCGGTGCGGGATCGGACCGAGCCGCGCGATGTGACTGCGCTCACGCCGATCAGTACAACGTCGAATAGTGACATTTGTCAATGGCAGTGTTTGGCGCGCTTGAAATTGTCGGAGGCCGGGTGTTTACTGCCGATATCGAACAAAGTTTCGAACAACGACCCGGAGCGGGAGGTGTGCGATGGCTGCGATGGCTACGACGGCGGCGCGTGCAGAGCTCCAGGAAAATCGTTCTGAACAGCTGGAACAGCTTCGCCGGCAGATCGCTGCCGTCCCGTCCCGGGTGGGTGTCTCCCGACGGTCGCCGATCGCCGAGAGCGCGGCGATTCCTTGCTCGGAAAGTTTGCTGCTGACGCCCGATTCGCTGGGTGGTCTGCTGCCCGCGGGGTTGCCGAAGGGTGCCGTCGGGGTGCTGACCGGCGCCCGGTCGCTGGCGTTGAGCATCGCCGCGGCCGTCACCTCGGCCGGGGGATACGTCGCGATCGTGGGTCAGCCGGGCCTCGGACTCCTGGCGGCCACGGAGATGGGAGCCGACCTGGATCGCGTGGCGGTGGTCCCCGATCCGGGGGCCGATCCGGTGGAGGTGGCGGCCGTGTTGACCGACGGGATGGACCTGGTGGTGCTGGGACTGCGGGGGCGCGCGGTGCCGCCCAGTCGGGCCCGGGCGGTGACGGCCCGGGCCCGGCAGCGGGGATGCACCCTGCTCGTCGCCGACGGAGCCTGGCCCGGCGCGGCCATTCGGCTGGACGCCCGGGTGTGCGGATATGAGGTGTCGGGAGCGCCGGGTTTCGGGCGGATCAGCCGGGTGCGGTTGTCGACGCGGGCCCGGGGCCGGGCCGAGGTGGGCTGATGTCCGGACGGGTGCTGGCGCTGTGGTGCATGGACTGGCCCGCGGTGGCCGCGGCGGCCGCGGCGGGGTTGCCGGCCACGGCGCCGGTGGCCGTCACGGTGGCCAACCGGGTGATTGCCTGCTCGGCCGGGGCACGCGCGGACGGTGTCCGGCGCGGCCTGCGGCGGCGGGAGTCCCAGGCCCGCTGCCCGCGGCTGCATGTCGTGCCCGCCGATCCGGGTCGGGATGCCCGGTATTTCGAAGGGGCGGTGGCCGCCGTCGATGATCTGGTCCCACGCGCCGAGGTCCTGCGTCCCGGGCTGCTGGTGCTCTCGGTGTCGGGCGCGGCCCGCTACTTCGGGTCCGAACATGCGGTGGCCGAGCGGCTGATCGACGCGGTGGCCGCCGCCGGCGCCGAATGTCAGATCGGTATCGCCGAACAGTTGTGCACCGCTGTCCTGGCGTCCCGGGCCGGGCGCATCGTCGAGCCGGGAGCGGACGCGGAATTCCTGGCCCCGTTGTCCATCCGGGAGCTCTCGGCCGAGCCCAGTCTGTCGGCATCGGGCCGCGAGGACCTGGTTGATCTGTTGTGGCGGTTGGGGATTCGCACCATCGGCGCGTTCGCGAGGTTGTCCCGCGCCGATGTCACCTCCCGGTTCGGGCCCGATGCGATGCTGGCCCACCGGATCGCCCGCGCCGAGTCGATGCGCGGACCGTCAGGTCGGGAACTGCCTCCGGAGCTGGGTGTGTTGATGCAGTGCGACCCGCCGGTCGACCGCATCGACGCGGCGGCGTTCGCCGGCCGTTCGATGGCCGCCGAACTGCACCGCAACCTGGAGTCGGCCGCCGCCGGCTGCACCCGGCTGGCCATTCACGCCGTCACCGTCGAGGGTTCCGAACTGGTCCGGGTCTGGCGCTGCGCCGAGCCGCTGACCGAGGACGCCACCGCCGACCGGATCCGGTGGCAGCTGGACGGCTGGCTGAACCGGCGCAACGCCGGTGACCGTCCCGCCGGACCCATCGCGACCTTGCGGCTGGAGCCCGTCGAGGTGATTTCTGCTGAGGCACTGCAGCTTCCGTTGTGGGGCGCCGGCGATGAGGCGCGGGTACGGGCCCGCCGCGCCCTGGTCCGGGTGCAGGGTCTACTCGGGCCGGAGGCGGTCCAGGTGCCGGTGCTCAGCGGCGGGCGCAGCCCCGCCGAGCGGGTCACCTTCACTGCGCTCGGTGATGAACCGGCGCCGCGGGCCGACCCCGGTGGCCCGTGGCCGGGCCGGCTGCCCGAACCCGCGCCGGCGGTGCTCGCCGACGACCCGGTGGAACTGCTCGATGCCACCGGCGATCCGGTCCAGGTCACCGGGCGTGGTTTGTTCTCGGCCGAGCCCGCCCGGCTGACCGGGCGCTACCAGGGGGCGTTGCGCTGGTGGGCCGGGCCGTGGCCGGTCGATGAATGGTGGTGGGATCACCGGCGCGAGGGCGCCGGGCGAGCGGCTCGTGCCCAGGTGCTCATCGAGAACCGCACTGCGGCAAATGATTCCGGGCTCGGGCTGCTGCTGTGCTATCGGCAGCGGCGATGGCACGTGGAGGGGGTCTATGAATAGATAGGACCGACTACGCGGCGGTGATTGTCGCGCCCGCGCCGATGGACATCAGCTGGCGAGCGGCGCGCCGCTCGACGAGCAGCGGAATGAAATCTCGGATCTTGCTGTCCGAGAACATGTTCCGGGTATCACCGATGATCGTCGCGATCGTATTCGAAGGGATCTCGGAGAACCTGACCGTCAGACGTTCAGTGATCTCGGTGAACACTTGCTCGTCCGTCTTGGTCATCATGACGTTGATTGTCGTTCACTTTCTCGACACCTGTCAAAAAATACGACAGCGATGTCGGCGAACTCACACGATGGCAGCCCATTGGCGGGAAGCGTTCATGTTCGGCAGGTACGCATGTGGTGGGTTGTGCGAGCGCGGGAAGGGACGTGACGGTGTTCTACAGGATGAGCGACGACGGATCGGCGCGGCGGGATATCGACCTGGCCATGGGGGTGCTGATCGGCTGGCAGGGATGTTCGCCCCAGGAGGCGTTCGGTGAGCTGGTCGACGCGGTGCGCGACACCGGGGTGCCGCTGAGCAAGCTGGCCGGCGCGGTGGTGGCGCTGGCGTCCGGAAGCCAGGACATCGATGATCGGGCCGGCGCGGTGGCCGCACAGCATTGGGGTGAACTCCGCGTTCGTGTCCCCGTGGTCCGGCCGTCACGAAATATTCATTAACGCGCGCGTCAACGCCGGGGGTGCGACCATCGGACGATGGCCAGCGACACCGATACCGCCCAAGCGCGCATCCTCGCTGCCGCGCTGGAGGACCAGATCGTCGAAATGTCCCAGCGCCTGGAACTCCTGCGGGCGAGCATCGGCTCGTACAACAGCTCGCGCAATCTGGCGTTGCGCCGCGAGGCGACCGAACTGTTCCGGGACATCACCAAGGCCCGATTCCTGATCGATCGTCTCCATCAGCGCTACCTCGACGCTGCCGAAGCCACCGCGTGAGCTAGGGGCGGTCCCGGGCGAATCGGCCGACCCGGTCGACGAACCGGTCGAAGAACACCGTGGGGTCGGTCTCGGTGCCGATCAGCGCATTGGGCCGACGGCCCCAATGACCCGACCAGTCGGCCACGGTCATGCCGCGGGTCAGCGCGCCGACCAGTTCGACGTCCACCGTGCACGCCCGGGTCCGGACCAGGTCGGGGTCGAGTGCGACGGCGGCGGCCAGCGGGTCGTGCAGATGGGCCAGATAGCCCTCGCCCTGGTCGTGATGGAACTCGAAATAGAACCGCATCGCGTCCTCGAGGGTGCCGATCAGCGGATTGTCCGCCGGTGACCGGGTGCCGCGGGTGTCGGTCACGCTCATCTCGGGTGTGGGTGATCCGGCCGCCTTCGCCAGCCGGGCCAGGATGGCCGGTGTCATGGCGATGTGCTCGGTCAGGTTGAGCCCCAGCACGATCGGCAGATGGCCGGGATCCTGCTCGCCCCAGGCCGCGCCCCACGCGGCGAACACCTCGGCCGCGGACTCGGGGTCCACGCTGATGTTCCACTCGGCCACCGGCGTGGTGTTGCCGCGGTAGTCGAACGCGCCACCCATGATCACCAGCCGGCGCAGCAGCCTGGGCAGCGCGGGTTCGGCGCGCAACGCCAGCGCCAGGTTGGTCAGCGGGCCGGTCGCCAGACCGATCAGCGCGCCGGGATGGTCGTGGGCGGCACGGATCCAGGCCTGCGCGGAGTCGTACTCGGTGAGCCGGCGATCCGACGGCGGCAGTTCGGCGTAGCCCAGGCCGGCCGGACCGTGGGTGTCCTCGGCGGTGCGCATCGGTTGGGCCAGCGGCTCGGCGGCACCCCGGGACACCGGGATGTCCGGTGCGCCGCACAGTCGGAGCAGGCCCAGGTTGTTGACGCACACCTGATCCACTGCGACGTTGCCACCGGTCGAGGCGATCCCGACCAGATCGGCCTCGGGACTGGCCAGCAGGTACACCAGGGCCATCGCATCGTCGACGCCGGTGTCCACGTCGGCGAACACCGGCAGTGCCGCCCGGTCCGGATCCGAACCGCTTGCCGCAGAGGTCATTCGGCAGACCCTACCCGCTCCATTCGGTCGAGTTTGGTGATGCCGACCCAGGCCGAACTCAGCACCGAGGTCTGCGACAAGGGGTCGACCTCGGCGCCGACCAGCAGATTGCGGTTGACCCCGTAGGACTGCGGCGGGCCGCCGCCGCGTGGATCGAACACCCGCGACCCCCACCCGTGGTCGATGATCAGCAGACCCGGGCGCGGTCGGTCGCTGACCGCCGCGTCCAGTTCGACCGCGCCGACGGCCGAGAACACCCGGACCCGGTCTCCGTCGGCGATGCCGGCCGCCGCCGCATCCGCTGGATGGATGAGCACCTCGGTGGACCTTCCCGCCGGGTGCAGACCGGGCAGTTCGTTGAGCCAGGAGTTCATCGAATGCCGGCGTCGCCGGTTGCCCAGCTGGAACGGATGCCCCGCGGGCGGGACGGGTGGCGGGTCGGCCAGCAACTCGCGGGCACGGGCGACGAACGCGGGCGGGGCGGCGTGCACGGTGCCGTCGTCGGTCCGCAGGGCCGCGCGCAGGTGCCCGTACTGGCGGGGGCCCAGCACCAGCCCGTGCGGGTTGGCCATCAGATCGCGCCATTTCACCCTGCGGCCGTTGACCTTCCGGGAGGTCAACAACAGCAGCCGGTCCAGCCAGCGTGGGGTGAACTCGACCTGGGTTCGACCGGTCACCCGGGCCAGCCGCCGGGTCAATCCGACGAACCCGTTGACCCCGCGCACCCCGAACAACGGGCGGCGCATGGCGATCGCCAGGTCGGTGAAGATCCGCCATTCCTCACGTACCCCTGGTGGGGGCCGCACCGCGCGGGCGCCGTACTGGATGAACGGCTCGTCGTGCATCCCGCTGGTGAAGGCCAGTAGATCGTCACGCTCGAGCCAGTGCGCGGCCGGCAGCAGCCAGTGCGCGTGCCGGTGACTCTCGCGCTGCACGAAGTCGATCGCGACCAGGAGGTCGAGTTGGGCAAGTGCCGCATCGAGTTTCGCGCCGTCCGGGCCGGAGACCACCGGGTTCCCGGAGTTGATCACCAGGGCGCGAATCTGGCCACGGCCCGGTGTGGTGATCTCGTCGGGCAACTCCGCCAGCGCGTGCGCGCCCGCCACGGTCGGCCGGCCCGCGAGCCGGCTGGTGTGTTCCTCGGTACCGGCCAGCTCGGCGAGTCGCAGCGTGTCGACGTATCCGGGCTCGAACCGCCGACCGCCGGGCGCGTCCATCCGGCCGGTGATCAGGTTGAGCACCTGACCGAGCCACTCGGCGACGGTGCCGCCCGCATGCAGCGACACACCCGTTCGGGTGATCGCCATCGCCGCGCCGGCCGATGCGAAATCCCTTGCCACTTCTTCGATCTGTGATCGGGGCAGGCCGCAGCGAGTGCTCAGGTCGGCCAGATCCGCCGCGGCCACGAGTTGGCGCAGCGCCTCGACGCCGGTGGCCAGATCGGCGCAGGCGCCGGCGTTCTCGCGCCCCTCGTCGAGAATCACCTTCACCAGACCCAGCAGCAGTGCCCAGTCCTGGCCGGGGCGCACCGACAGGTGCACGTCGGCCTTCTCGGCGGATTCGGTGCGGACCGGGTCGACGACCACGATCCGGGCGCCCTGCTGCTGACGGGCCAACGCCCGGCGCCAGCCTCCCGGCGCGGTCTCCAGCCAATTCCAGGCGCTCACAGCCGGATTGGCGCCGACGATCAGGAAATAGTCGCACCGGTCGATGTCGGACACCAGCACCAGGAGCGGGGAGCCGAACATCGCCTCGGCCACCACGTGCACGGCGTTCTGGTCCACCGATCCGACGGCGTAGCGGTTGTGGGTGCCGATGGCGTCCAGCCACGCATTGAAGAAGACCAGGTTCGACGAGGAGTACCCGGCCGGATTCCCGTAGTAGGCGCCGAGGGCATCCGGTCCGCCGGCGTCGATGACCGCGTTGCAGCGCGCCGCGATGTCGGCGATGGCGTCACCCCAACTCGCCTCGACGTAGTGGAACCCTGTCCCGTCGTCGACCCGGCGCATGGGTGCCAGGATGCGTCGCGGATGGTCGACCACCTCCCCGGCGGTGCGCCCCTTGGCGCAGAAGTCGTGCCAGCTGTGCGGATTCTGTTTGTCCGGCGAAATCTTGATCACCTGGTTGTCCTGCACGGTGACCTCGATGCCGCACGAGGCCAGGCAGTACCTGCAGAAGGTGTGCACCGTACTGGTGGCCTCAGGTCCCATCCGCACCCATCTCCGGACTACCAGTGCACCCCGGGGACGGCGCGGATCGCGCGCTTGACCGGGCGCGGTATCCGAGGCACCCGCAGCGCCCGGGGGGCCCGCACCGGCGGTCGGGGCCGGCGCGATGAATGTGCTTGTTCCACTTCGGTTTCGGCTTGATCATCGCCGCGTGCCGCGGCCGAATCCGGATAACCCAGGTACAGCTGGTGCAGTACGCGCCGCGACAACCGCGGGGTGAAGTAGGTCCCGAGGTCGGCCAGGGTGCCCAGTGGGGTGTCGATGCGCACGGGCTTGTCGACGAGTCCGCGCACCACCATGGCCGCGGCGTGCTCGGGGCTGATCGCGGGTACCGGGTTGAGCCGGTGCGACGGCGCGATCATCGGCGTCGATACCAGCGGCATGTGGATGGTCGTGAACGTCACGTGATCGGACAGCGTTTCGGAGCCGACGACCTCGGCGAAGGCATCGAGTGCGGCCTTGGTCGGCACGTAGGCAGAATAGCGCGGCGAGTTGGCCTGCACCCCGGCACTGGACACATTCACCACATGACCGAACCGGCGTTCCCGCCAGTGCGGCAACAGGGCCAGCACCATGCGCACCGAGCCGAAATAGTTGACCGCCATCACCCGCTCGTAGTCGTGCAGCCGGTCGGTGGACGCGCCGACCGACCGCCGGATGGACCGCCCGGCATTGTTGACCAGGTAGTCGACGTGTCCGAACCGGCCGAGGATGTCCTTGACGCAGGCATCCACCGAGTCCGAGTCGGTCACGTCGCAGGTGAACGCGTGCGCCTGACCGCCGTCGGCGCGGATCTCGGCCACCAGGTCGTCGAGCGCGGCGCCGTTGCGGGCCAGGGCGAACACCGTCGCCCCGCGGGCGGCCACCGCGAGGGCCGCGGCCCGGCCGATACCGCTCGAGGCGCCCGTGATGATCACGTGCCGGCCCGCCAGCGGATGCGCGGAGCCGCGCCGCGCGCGGTCGGGATCCAGGTGCTCGGCCCAGTACCGCCACAACACGGGCGCGTAGGACGCGAACTCCGGAACGCTGATTCCCGTGCCGCGCAACGCTTCTTCGGTGTTCTCGGCGGTGAAGTCCGGTGCCAGATCGACAACGTCGAGGATCTGCGGCGGGATGCCCAGCTGGGTCACCGCCATGTTGCGCCAGATCTTGGCGCGGCCCTGCAGGCCCAGGAACGGTGTGGCGACCGCGCGCGGCAGCCCGGCGCGGACCGGCGGGAGTCCGGCGGCCGGGGTGATCGCGCGGTAGATGCCCCGCAGGCCGATCTTGCGCGGTGCGGTCAGGTGGAAGGTCTGCCCGTCGCGATCCGGGGCGTGGATGAGCGCCACGACGGCATTCACCACATAGTCCACCGGCACGATGTTGGTGCGCCCCACGTCCGGCAGCGCGATGGGCGTGAGGCGGGGCAGCCGGGCCACCGCGGCCAGCGGGCCGAAGAAGTAGTACGGGCCGTCGACCTTGTCCATCTCACCGGTGTGCGAATCGCCGACCACCACGGCCGGCCGATAGATGCGGTGGCGCAGTCCGGCGGTGTTGCGGACCAGCTGCTCGGCCTCGAACTTGGTCTGGTGGTACGGCGTCGGAAGTTCCTGGGAGACATCGAAATCGGCTTCGGTGTAGGTGCCGGGGAAGGTGCCCGCCACCGCGATCGAGGAGATGTGGTGCAGCGTGGCGTCCAGGCGCTTGGTCAGGCCGATCACGGCGCGGGTGCCGTCGACGTTGGCGGCCCGCTGTTCCGCCTCGCCGGCGGTCAGGTCGTAGATGGCAGCGGCGTGCACCACATGGTCGACCCCGGCGAGTTCGGCGAACTGTTCGTCGCCGAGGCCGAGCTGCGGTGCGGTCAGATCGCCGACCAGGGGCAGTGCCCGGTCGCCCCATTCGGTGGCCAGGCGTTCGAAACGTCCGGCCGAACCGCGCCGCACCAGCACCCACACGGTGGCGTTCGGGTCGCGTTGCAGCAGTGCGGTGACGAGTCGCCGTCCGATGAACCCGGTACCGCCGGTAACGAGATAGCTCATGGCGCCATCGTGGACCTCACCGCCAGAGTTGTCAATAAAACTTGACAGTCATGGTGTGCGCGGGCCGAGGAAACCCTCCTGGGTCACCGTGGCGACCAGGGTGCCGTCGCGGTGGTAGATGGCCCCGATGCCCAGTCCGACGCCGCCGGACACGCTGGGTGATCGCTGGTCGTAGCGCAGCCAGTCGGCGAAGTCGACCGGCCGGTGGAACCAGATGGCGTGATCCAGCGACGCCATGGTCGCCATCGACTGCCACGTCTTGCCGACGGCCACCTGAACGGGATCCAGGACGGTCCAGTCGCTGATGTAGGCCAGCATGCACGCCGCGGTCACGGGATCGTCGAGCAATTGCTGCGGCAGCTCGCCGGTCAGACGGATCCACAAGCGGCACAACGCATCCGGCGACCCGGCGGATCTGGGAGTGTCGATGGCGATGCGGGGCGGCGGATCGACGTAGCGCAGCTCGACGATCCCCAGCCGCACCGGACCGAGGAAGTCGAGGATGCCGCGGCCCAGATGGGCGCGCAGCTGATCGGGCAGCGACGGCAGTTCCTCGGGCTCCGGGCCCGGCGACATCACCTGCTGGTAGTCGTCGCCGTCGATGGGTTCGAGGAACGACACCAGCGCTTCCATGATGGGCCGGCCGTGCTGGCTGACCGTCACGCGCCGGGTGGAGAAGGTTCGGCCCTCCCGCAGGGTCGCGACCGCGTAGTGCAGCGGCGCCGTCGGGTCGCCCGGCCGCAGGAAGGCCACATGCAGGCTGTGCAGCCGGCGGTCCGTCACCGTGCGCGCCGCCGCGGCGATCGCCTGCGCGGCCACCTGCCCGCCGTACACCCGGACCAGGCCGGGGTGATCCGGCTGGGGACCCAGGAAGCCGCCGTCGCCGGCGTCCTGAAGATCGAAAAGACTCAGAATCTCGGAAAGATCGCGCTGCACAGTTCTATACATTGACACCATGCCGATCGACCCGAGCGCCGTGGGCGCCACCACCGCCGCCCAGCCGTTCGAATGGACCGACCGCGACACCATGCTCTACGCCCTCGGGGTGGGCTGTGGCACCGGCGATCTGGCGTTCACCACGGAGAACAGCCACGACATCCCGCAGCAGGTGCTGCCCACCTACGCGGTCATCGCCTGCCCGGCTTGGGGTGCGGCGGCCAAGGTCGGTTCCTTCAACTGGGCCAAACTGCTGCACGGCAGCCAGCAAATCCGGCTGCATGCGCCGCTGCCGGCGGCCGGTCGCCTGGCGGTCAGCTCCGAGGTGCTCGATATCCAGGACAAGGGCGAGGGCAAGAACGCGATCCTGGTGCTCAAGGGCACCGCCGTCGACCCCGACACCGGAACGCTCGTCGCCGAGACCATCTCCACCGCCGTCATCCGCGGCGAAGGCGGGTTCAGCGGTCAGCCGGGTGAGCGCCCCGTCGCGCCCGCAGTGCCCGACCGCGAGCCGGACGCCGTCGTCGCATTGCCCACCACCGAGGACCTTCCCCTGATCTACCGGCTCTCCGGTGACCGCAATCCCTTGCACAGCGATCCGTGGTTCGCCACCACGCTGGCCGGTTTCCCGCGCCCGATCCTGCACGGGTTGTGCACCTACGGGGTGGCCGGGCGGGTCCTGGTCGGCGAGCTCGGCGAGGGGGATGCGAGCCGCATCACCGCGATCGGCGCGCGGTTCACCTCGCCGGTGTTCCCGGGCGAGACGCTGACGACGTCGGTGTGGCGGACCGAACCGGGGCATGCGCTGTTCCGGACCGAAGCTTCAGGGGCCCCTGGTTCTGCTGCCGCCGACGCCCGCGTGGTGCTCGCGGACGGCACCGCCGAATACCGTTAGCAGATCAGCGGGGCGATCAGCAGGAACGGCCACAGTCCGGCTGTCAGCCCGAACGCGATCAGATCGGCGCCCGCCGGAACCAGCGGTTCGAGCTGGGTCTGGTAGTGCTGCACCTGGCTGGGATGCAGGAACGCCCAGATCACCCCGATGGTGATGTGGGGGATCGCCAGCCACAGCGCCAGTTCGATCAGCGCCTCGACGCTGATGTGGTAACCGAGAGCCCTACGCAGCACGCTCAATTCATAGCGCACCGATGACGATCACCGCAGGATGTCGGCGATGTCGCGACGCGGGGTCAACGGCGGCGCCTCGTCCAGTTCGGGGGTTCGGCCCACCCGGATGAGCGCCTGCGGCACACCGGCGCGGGGCAGCATCGCGGCGACGACGGCCCGCGCCGACGGGATCTCGGTGATGTGGGTGACCGGGCAGGTCGCCAGCCCGGCGGCGGTGCATTCCAGTAGCACTCTGGAGAGCGCCTCGCCACATTCCAGCGCGTCGCGGTAGGTGTCCTCCGGCGTCGACAACACCAGTACGACGGCCCGGTCGTCGCCGATGTGGGCCCGGCGCCTGCGGTTGCCCTCGGCGGGGAAGTTGCGGTTCACCGTCACCCGTCCGGTCTCCTGCGCCGACGTCAGCGAACTCCGGGGAATCCCTTCGACGTACTCGAAAGGTGCTGTCCACCAATCTAACTCGGCCTGGTAACCGGTGTTGAAGCGCTGCGCCGACTCGGTGAGCGCCGCAGTCTCGGCGAGCTCGGTGCGCAGCTCGTCGGCCAGCACGTCCAGCACGGTCGGGCCTGGAGCGATCGCGTCCCGCAGCGCTGTCTCGAGCGCTCGCGGGTCCGTGGGTGCCAGGAACGGCAACCGGTCGGTGCGCCGGCGCAGGATGGCGTCGGCACGGCGGCGCTGGGCGGCGGTGACCTCGGCGGTCGGGGTGAACGCGACGGTGGCCAGGTGCGCGCCGTCGTCGGGGTCGGGAAACCGGTCGACCTCGGCGGACCAGTTGGCGACGGCCATCGCGGTCACCAGGTGATCCAGCATCGCGCCGCACGCGATCACGGCCTCGCGGCCGCCGGTGTCGGTGTTGCGCACGATCCGGCTGCGGTCCAGATGGAGGTGCAGCGCGTCGTCGTGGGCGACCCACAGCCACGGCTGGGTGTTGTGCAGCGACGGCGCACGTGACGCCAGTGTCACGGCGGCTCTGATCAGTTCGGTATCGGCGGTGCCTGCCCGCATCCTTCGATCATGGCCCGGCCGGGTCCGCTGCGGCAGGGTAATTGGTCCCGCTCGTGCGGGTCCAACGACTGCTGCGGACTTGGCGCCCGGCGCAGATCATCGACAGTGTGACCGCCATGGACCGCCCCGAGGTGCGCGAGACCCACAGCGGCCTCGTGGTGCTGGTCGGTGATCGGGCCTACAAGACGAAGCGCCCGGTGCGCACCGAGTTCCTGGATTTTTCGACCCCTGCGTTGCGGGAGCGGGCATGCCGCCGGGAGGTCGAGCTCAACAGTCGGCTGGCCCCGGCCGCCTATCTGGGTATCGCGCACCTGACCGGTCCCGGTCCCGGTGAGCGCGAACCTGTGGTGGTGATGCGTCGCTACCCGGACACCGCGCGACTGTCCAACCGGCTCGACGGATCGGCGATCGAGGACGAATTGCGTTCCGTGGCCGGCGTTCTGGCGGGATTCCATGCGGCGGCCCGGCGGGCCCCGGAGATCGACGCGGCGGCGGGGGCCACCGCGCTGGCGGGGCTGTGGCGCGAGAGCATCGACGACATGCGCCGGTTCGTCGACTGGGTACTGCCCGACACCGAACTGGACCTGGTGGCCGCGCTCAGCGGGCGATATCTCGCCGGATGCGCCGGGCTGTTCGCGGCCCGGGTTGCCGACCGGCGCATCGTCGACGGGCACGGCGACCTGCTCGCCGACGACATCTTCTGGTCCGGCGACGGTCCGATGTTGTTGGACTGCTTGGACTTCGACGACCGGCTGCGCTACCTCGACGGCATCGACGACGCCGCGTTCCTGGCGATGGACCTCGAATTCCACGGCCGGCCGGACTTGGCGCAGCGGTTCCTGGCCGACTACCGGGCCGCCGCCGGCGACCCGGCGCCCGCGTCGCTGGCCGACTTCTACATCGCCTACCGGGCGCTGGTGCGCGCCAAGGTGGACTGCATCCGGGTCGAGCAGGGGCATCCCGCTGCGGCCGCGGACGCGCAACGTCACCTGCGCATCGCCGGCGCGCATCTGTGCGCGGCGGTCCCACGACTGGTTCTCGTCGGCGGCGGACCCGGAACGGGTAAGTCGACCTTGTCCCGCGCCCTGGCCGAACATGTTGGTGCCGTGGTGATTTCGACCGACGATGTGCGCCGTGAGCTGGTGGCCGCCGGCGCGCTCGACGGTGCGCCCGGCGCCGTGGACGCCGGGCTCTACGCGCCGGAGAAGGTCGCCGCGGTCTACCGGGAGGTGCTGCGGCGGGCCGGGACGGCGCTCTCGGACGGCCTGTCGGTGATCCTCGACGGCACGTGGCGCGACGCCGCGCAGCGAGCCGCGGCGGGTGAGCTGGCGCAGGGCCACGGCGCGGTCCTGCTGGACCTCGTGTGTGAGATCCCGCTCGCGGCGGCGCAGCAGCGCATCACCGGCCGGGTCGGTGGCACGTCGGATGCCACCGTCGAGGTGGCCGCGGCCCTGTCGGAGGACGGCGAACGGCCCGGTGCACGGCGCGTCGACACCGGCCGTCCGATCGGTGAGCTGGTCGACGAGATCGGCCGGCGCTACCGCGGGTGCGTGGCCGGTGACTCTGGTGAGCCGGATTGGGGACCTCATGCCCTTACCGGGGAGGGCCCGGCCGCAATAGGTTGACCTCAGATGCCCTGGAAGGAGTTCGCAGATGTCCATTCTCGTCGCCGTTGACGGCTCTGCGTGCGCCAAGGTCGCGGTCGACTGGGCGGCCCGGTCGGCGGCTCGGCGCAACGTCCCATTGCGATTGGTGCACGTCGTCACACCCGGCATGCTGCTGTGGCCCGAAGTCGGGATACCGCCGGGCTACGCGCAGTGGGAGGAGGAACTCGGCCACGAGATCCTGCAGAAGGCGGAACGGGTCGCCGAGGAGGCGGCCCCGGGTGTGGAGGTGCGCACCGAGCAGATCGACGGGCCGTCGGTGACCACCCTGATCGACCTGAGCAAGGAAGCCTCGATGATCGTCGTCGGCTCCCACGGCCGCGGAGGACTCGCACGCACCATCCTCGGCTCGGTCAGCTCGAGTCTGGTGCGCCATGCGCACTGCCCCGTTGCGGTCATCCGGGACGAGGACCTGATGGCCCCGGCACCGGCCCGGGCGCCGGTGGTCGTCGGTATCGATGGATCACCCGCGTCGGAGCGGGCCACCGCCATCGCGTTCGACGAAGCCTCTAGGCGCAAGGTTGATCTCGTGGCCGTGCACTCGGTCAGCGACAGCGATCTGGTCGACGTGCCGCGCGCGGAGTGGGATCACCTCGAGCAGCGCGGCAATGAAGTGCTCGCCGAGCGGCTGGCCGGCTGGCAGGAACGCTATCCGGACGTCACCGTGCACCGGGTCGTGGAATGGTCGCGACCGGCGAACGCCATCGTGAAGGCGGCCGAGCAGGCGCAGCTGGTTGTTGTGGGAAGCCATGGTCGGGGTGGCTTCGCCGGCATGCTGCTCGGCTCGGTCGCCTCCTCGGTGGTCCAGGCCACCAAGGTGCCCGTCATCGTCGCGCGGACGGGTTAGAGCCCGCTCGGGTACGTCTCGGGCGTCTGGCCCTCGATCCAGATGCTCGTCGGGTCCAGCGGCTGCAGTGCGCGGGTCCGCTCGATGTGGATCATCGCGTCGTACTGATCCGCCGGCCGCACGTGGTAGTAGTGGCTCTGGCGTTCGGTCTCGGGTAGGTAGATCACCCCGATCGCCCGCGCGAGCCGGACGACCTCGAGGGCCTGCGCGGCGGGCCCGCCGTCGTGCATCGCGACGAGGAACGCAGCCCGGCCGGTTTCGTGGAAGAGCTCCTCGACACTGCCCGGCAGGGCGGGGCGCACGGTCTTGATGAAGGCGTTGCCGCCCCATTCGGTGGCCGCGGTGACCGTCCCGTGGTAGGTCGAGAACCCGATCAACCGGCAGGCCGCCCCGTGCTTCTCGCGGACCAGCTGTCCCAGTGTGAGCTGACCGTCCCCGCCGACCTCCGTGGCCCGGGCATCCCCGACGTGAGAGTTGTGCGCCCACACCACGATTCGGGCGGGTTCCGCCGTGCTGTCCAGGTGGGCCAGGAGGGCGTCGAGGGTCTGTGCCATGTGCGTGTCGCGCAGATTCCAGGACGTGACCCGGCCACCGAACATCCGGCGGTAGTACTCCTCGGCGTTGCGGACCGTCTGGGCGTTCTGCTGGGCGCAGAACAACTCGTCCTCGGCCACCACGCCGTCCAGACTCAGGTACTGGATCGCGTTGCGGTGCATGTCCACCAGTTGCGCCACGGCTTCCTGCTCACAGGACGGGCCGGCGCCGAACGCGGCCGCATATCCGTAGGCCTGGCCGTCGTCCGCCGAGGCGTGGTCGAAGCACGCGTAGCGCGAGCGCGCGCGAGTGGCCGCCGGGGGGTCGACGCGGTCCAGGTAGTCGATGACGTCCGCCATCGACCGGTGCAGGCTGTACAGATCGAGGCCGTAGAACCCCACCTTCCGGGCGCGGTTGCCGGCCCGGTCCTGGTTGTGCCGGTGCAGCCAGGCGACGAAGTCGCGCACCACGTCGTTGCGCCACATCCACGCCGGAAAGCGCTGGAACCCCGACAGCGCCTGGTCCGCCGACGCGTCACCGGGCAGGCCCTGCACGAACCGATTCACCCGGTAGGCGTCGGGCCAGTCGGCTTCGGCGGCCACGGCGGTGAAACCCTTGTGCTGGATCAGCCACTTGGTGATCTCCGCGCGGGCCTCGTAGAACTCGTGGGTGCCGTGCGAACTCTCGCCGATCAGCACGATCGGGGCGTCGCCGATGAGGTCGTCGAGAACGTCGGCGGGCGGGACACCGCCGGGCGCGTCGACGGCGGCGGCGCTGACGGCCAGCGCCGGTGACTCGACCGACGGCCGGGCGATTCCGGTGGTCGGCGTCGCCAAGAGGGTGCGCACCTCCTCGTCGCTGGTCTGGCTGAAGTCCCAGAACGACTCGCCGACCGCCAGGAACGGGGTGGGCATCGACGCGCAGACCACGTCGTCGACCAGCGCCGCGAGCTCCCGGCAGGTCGATTCCGGCGCCGCGGGGACGGCCACCACGATCTGCGCGGGGTTGGCGTCGCGCAACGCGGCGACCGCGGCCAGCATGCTGGCGCCGGTGGCCAGGCCGTCGTCGACCAGGATGACGGTCTTGCCCGTGACATCGAGCGGCGGCCGGCCGGCGCGGTAGACCGCTTCGCGGCGCTCCAGTTCACGGCCTTCCCGCTCGGCGGTCTCGCGCAGCTGGGCCGGGGTCACCCCGAGGCCGCGCACCACGTCGTCGTTGAGCACGATGCGCCCGCCGCTGGCCAGGGCGCCGACCGCGAACTCCTCGTGCCCGGGCGCCCCGAGTTTGCGCACGATGTACGCATCCAGCGGTGCGCGCAGTGCGGTGGCCACCTCGAACGCCACCGGGACCCCGCCGCGCGCCAATCCGAGCACCACGACGTCGGGTTTGTCCCGGTACGCGCCGAGGAGTTCGGCCACGACCCGACCCGCTTCCCGGCGGTCCCGGAACAGCCGGCGGGGAGCCCCGTCTCTGGTGGCTGTTGCCATGTCTCCCAGCCGATCACCGTCCGGGTGTTGTGGCAAGAGGGCCGAAGTAATTCTCGGGTGGGAACTTGGTCGTCATCCCGGTACCGGAATCCGGCTGTGCGGGCGGGGCGCCGGGCGGAATCATGAGGCCATGAGCACCCCGGTCCGAGTCGCCGCCTTCGCCGAACTGAGCCTTGCCGACTCCGAGGAGGCCGGCGGCAAGGGCGCCAACCTCGGCGAGCTGGTGTCCGCGGGGCTGCCGGTGCCGTCGGGGTTCGTGCTGCTGCGTGACGGCTACCGCGACGCGATGCGTGCCGCCGGTGTCGACGCGCAACTCGCGGCGCTGCACCGTGAAGCGCTCGCGGCCGCATCCGAACCGGACACCCTCGACGACCTGTCCCGGCGGCTGCAGGAACTGGTGGCCGGTGCCGGGGTCGCCGACGACGTGCGCGCCGAGATCCTCACGGCCTACCACCAGCTCGGGGCGGACGACGTTGTGGCCGTGCGTTCCTCGGCCACCGGGGAGGACGGCCGGGATGCCTCGTTCGCCGGGATGAACCGCACGCTCACCAACATCCGTGGTGACGACGAACTCATCCAAGCGGTGCTCGAGTGCTGGATGTCGTTGTTCGGTCCGCGCGTGATCGCCTACCGCGCGGGCCGCGGCTTCAGCGCCGACCCCGCGATGGCCGTGGTCGTGCAGGAGATGGTTGCCTCGGAGCGTTCGGGTGTGGCATTCACCGCCGACCCGAGTACCGGTGCCCGCGACCGCGTGGTGATCGAGGCCGCGCTCGGGCTCGGCGAGGTGGTGGTCTCGGGCATGGTCCAGCCGGATACCTATGTGGTGGACAAGGATTCGTTGCGCGTACTCGATGTCAGGATCGGCCACCAGGACTTCCGGATCGTCCAGGGGCCCGACGGGCGTGACCGGCAGGAGGATCTGGAACCCGAACTCGCCGACGTCCGCGTGCTCGACGACGCGGCCCTGCGGCGCGTGGCCGAACTCGCCCGCGATGTCGAGCGTCATTACGGCTGCCCGCAGGACCTGGAATGGGCCATTTCCGGCACCGAGATCTGGCTGGTGCAGGCGCGGCCGGTGACCACCCTGGGCGCAGCGCAACCGTCGGCGGGATCCGTTCTGGCGCGCGGACTCTCGGCGGCGCCGGGCGTCGCCGACGGCCCCGTCCGCATCCTGCGCAACCCCGCCGAGGGGCACGACCTGATCGACGGCGAGGTGCTCGTCGCACCGATGACCAATCCGGATTGGCTGCCCACGCTGCGCCGCGCCTCGGCGATCGTCACCGACAACGGCGGAATGACATGCCACGCCGCGATCGTCGCGCGTGAACTCGGTGTGCCCTGCGTCGTCGGGGCGCGCACCGCGACAACCGACCTCGTCCCCGGCGCGACCGTCGTCGTGGACGGAACGCACGGGCAGGTGCGCGCGGGATCGCTGGCGGGACCGACGGTCAGCGTGACCGAGCCGCCGCCCGTCGCCGTGGCGCGCTCGGAGGTGACCGCGACCAAGGTCTACGTGAATCTGGCGATGCCCGACAGCGCGGAAAGGGTTGCCGCACAGGACGTCGACGGCGTGGGCCTGCTGCGGGCCGAGTTCATCCTGACCGAGGCCCTCGGCGGGCGGCACCCGCACGACCTGATCGCCCACGGCGAGGGTGAGGCGCTGGTCGACGCGCTGGTGTCGTCGGTGGGGCGGATCGCCACGGCTTTCGCACCCCGCCCGGTCATCTACCGTGCCACCGACTTCCGCAGTAACGAGTTCGCCACCCTGACCGGCGGGGAGGCCTACGAACCCGTCGAGCACAACCCCATGATCGGCTACCGCGGGTGTTTCCGGTACGTCAAGGAACCCGAACTGTTCGCACTGGAACTGCGTGCGCTGGCCCGGATTCGGGAATCGAGCCCCAACCTGGGATTGATGATTCCCTTCGTGCGGACGAAGTGGGAACTGGAGGAGTGCCTGTCGCTGGTGGACGCGAGCCCGCTGGGGCGTCAGCGTGGGCTGCACCGGTGGGTGATGGCCGAGGTTCCGTCGGTGGTGCACTGGCTCCCGGAGTACATCGGGATGGGTATCGACGGGGTGTCGATCGGCAGTAACGACCTGACCCAACTGATGCTCGGGGTCGACCGTGACTCGGAGATCTGCGCCGAGGTGTTCGACGAGGCCGATGCGGCCGTCCTGGATGCGATCGGCCGGATCGTGTCTACCGCGCGCAGCCACGGCATCACGTCGTCGCTGTGCGGGCAGCGCCCGTCGACCGATCCGGCGTTCGCCGAACGGCTCGTCGAGCTGGGGATAACGTCGATCTCGGTGAACCCCGACGCCGCCGAGTCGACCCGGCGGGTGGTTGCTACGGCCGAGCGGCGGCTGCTCGTCGAGGCCGCCCGGCAAGCTCGGTCAGGCGCTTGATCGCCTGCTCGATCCCGTCGGTCAGCACGTCGATGTCGGGTGCACTGTCGTAGTCGGCGACGATGCCGAACGTGAATTCGTCTCCGTAGCTGAGCATTCCGATTCCGATGCGCAGCTGCAGCGCGATCGGCGGGATCGGGTACATCTGGATCACCTTGTGGCCCAGCATCTTCAGCTGCTCGCGCGGGCCCGGCACGTTGGTGGCCAGCGTGACCACACCGCGCTGCGGCATCCGGGTCAGGGTCCGCACCGTCCACGCCGTCAGCGGGAACGGGATGACGCCCGCCGCGCCGAGCGCCGAACTGCCGGCCTGCTTCTGGCCGCTGGACTTGGCCCGGGTCATCCGCTGGTGCACGATGCGCAACTGGTCCAGCGGATTGGCCCGGTCCACCGGCAGCAACGGCAACATGAGTGACACCTGGTTGTCCGGTCGCTGCGTGTTATCGGGGTCGGCCTTGGTGCGCATCGATACCGGGACCAGGGTGCGCAGTGATTCTCGGCCGGGCTTCTCGCCGCGGCCGAGCAGCACCGCACGGAACCCCGCGGTGATGGCGGCCAGTGCCACGTCGTTGAGGGTGACGTCGAAGGCCTGGCAGATGTCGTGGATGTCGGTCAGTGACGCGCGCGCCGCGTGGTAGCGCCGCATGGTGCTCACCGGGCCGAGCAGCGAGGTTTGCCTGCCCGGGGACAGCATCCCGGACAGCACCTCCGTGGCCCCCCTGGCGGCCTGTGCACCCGCACCGACCGCAGCGGCGGACAGGTTCCAGGCCGTGCGGCCCCAGGCCAGCGGGTTCAGCGTGATCTTGGGTGCCGGGGGCTCCCGGTGCTGTTCATGGGTGGCCCCGATCTCGAATGTCGTTGCCCCCGAACCATTGTCGCTCATGGCGGTGAACATCCGGGCGGTGGAGACGCCGTCGGCCAGGCAGTGGTGGACCTTCATCAGCAGCGCCCAGCGTTCGTCGCGCAGCCCCTCGATGACCCAGCACTCCCACAGCGGGTGGCGGCGGTCGAGTCGGCGCTCGACGATCGAGGCGGCCAGCCGGAACAGATCGGCGTCGTCGCCCGGGGCGGGCACCGCCGCATGTTTGATCTGGGGTCTCAGATCGAGTCCGGAACGGTCCTCGAAGACCGGCGCCCCCATGTCGAGCCGGTGGGTGTGCAGCACCCGGCGCAGCCGCGGGACCTGTCTCAGACGTTCGGTCAGCGTCTCCACCAGCTCGTCGAAACCCGGCGGTGGTCCCTCCAGGACGGTGATGCCGCCGATGGCCAGGCTGATGTTCGGATCGGAGTCCTCGGCGTGCAGGAATCCCGCGTCCAGAACGGTGAGGTGGTCCATCTCCTTACGGTGGTCCGTCGGCGGCGGTCCCGATAGGGACCTCCGACCCCGATGCTCAGCCGGCGGTCACCGCCCGTAGGCGCGGGCGATGTCCTCGGATCCCGGCCATCTGGAGTATGTCGGCGACTGCGGCCAGCCGGCCGGGGAATCCTGCCATTCCTCCTGCCGGCCGTAGGGCAGGACGTCGATGAGGCCGAAGGTATGGCCGAGCTGTTCGGTGCCACGGCCGCTGGTGTGCCAGGTGCGGTGGACGGTGCCGGTGCCGGGATCGCGCAGGAACACGTTGATGGCGAAGCCCTCGCCCGGCGCGGCGCCCATGTCGGTGCCGAAGCTGCTGTCCGCCGACGAATACCAGTCCATGGTGTTGCCGACCTTGGCGCGGTAGGCCAGCGCCTCGTCGATGGGACCGTTGGTCACGACCACGAAGCGGGCGTCGTAGCTGTCCAGGAATTCCAGCCGGGCGAACTGCGCGGTGTAGCCGGTGCAGCCCGGGCACTGCCAGTCCGCGCCGTCGGTCCACATGTGGTGGTAGGTGATCAGCTGGTCCTTGCCGTCGAAGACGTCGGTCAGCCGGACCGGGCCGGCCGCGCCGATGAGGGTGTAGTCGGGTAGCGCGACCATGGGCAGGCGGCGCCGCTGCGCGGCGATCGCGTCGAGCTCGCGGGTGGCGGCCTTTTCGCGGACGCGCAGTGCGTCCAGTTCGGCGCGCCAGGTCGGTTCGTCGACGACGGGAGGAAGGGGAGTCATGTCAGTGTTGACCCCGCCGGCGTCCATAACTCATCGCCCACATTCGCCCGAACGTACGTTTCGGCGAATGTGTGCGGGACGGCCGCGCCATGGCGTCGATCTCGGGCCGGTTCACGTGCAGCAGTTGGGGTCGAGCACGTGCAGGGCTTCCCGCAGCGGGTCGGAGGTGGTCGCGATCCCGCCGGCGTAGGGGTGTGACAGTTCCATGATCAGGAACAGGTTGGCCGCGACGATGAGGCCGACGATGATCACCATCGGATGGTGCATCCGGGGTTTCTCGACCCCGTAGATGATCGCCGTGCCCAGCACCAGCGCGCTGGTCAGGAGGATGACCGTCCACAGCGGCCAGGGTGGTCCGGCGTCCTCCCGGTCGGTCAGCAGGCGCACGGTGCGGGCCTGGCCGAGTTTGTCCAGATTCGCGTATCCCGACGCCACCAGGTTCTTCTGCCGGTCGGTCGCCGGCTTCACCTGGTCGTAGGTCGTGTACAGGTTCGCCAGTGCCGCATCGGTGGCCGGTGTGCGCCGGTTGCCGCCCTGGTTCCACTCGGCGATCGCGGCGTTGGTGTAGTCGACCAGGCCGCGCCGGATGCGCTCGGCATTGGCCGGGTCGAATCTGGTTGCGTCGGTGGCCAATTGGATTGCGGTCGCGCCCTCGGCCCGCGCGTTGGCGTCGGCGGTGTTGATCTGGCTCCACATCGAGGACACCACGAACCCGATGAAGAAGGCGTAGACGAATCCGATGAATCCGTAGGTGAATTTCAGGACGTCGTTGTGCTCGTCGCGGGTCAGTGCCGTGAAGCGGCGGCGGACGAACATCGACACCAGCACCGCACCGCCGGCGACGAGCACCATCAGGCCCGCCAGGATCAGCCCCGAGGGGACATGGGTGACGATCCAGCGACTCATCATTGGACTGTAGGAGACGATTCCCGGGTGGCGGCGCCCATTGCCTTGTCCTAATATCTGCGTATGAACGCAAGTAATAGTTCTCCGGTGCCGCTGGCCGACGATCAGGTGGGTCTGGTGGTCGAGGTGTTCCGAATGCTGGCCGATCACACCCGGATCCAGGTGTTGTGGGCGCTCACCGAGACGGAGCTGTCGGTCAACGAACTGGCCGAGCGGGTCGGTAAGCCCGCCCCGTCGGTGTCCCAGCATCTGGCCAAGCTGCGGATGGCCCGGCTGGTGCGTACCCGGCGGGCCGGGACCACCATCTTCTACAGCCTGGAGAACGAGCACGTGCGTCAACTCGTGGTGGATGCGGTGTTCAACGCCGAACACGCCGGCCCGGGAGTTCCTTCGCACCATCGCGACGATCCGGCCGTCGCCGCATTTCCTGCCAAGCTTCGCCAGCGAAAGGCCAACGGACGATGAGTCATTTGCTGCATTCCCACGACCACGCACACGGCCTCGACGACGAGGTGCGGTCCAGTGCCGCGGGCATCCGGGCGGTCAAGGTCAGCCTGGTGGTGCTGGGCATCACGGCGCTCGCACAGGTGGTCGTCGTGCTGCTGTCCGGATCGATCGCGCTGGCCGCCGACACGATTCACAACTTCTCCGACGCGCTGACCGCGATTCCGCTGTGGATCGCGTTCGCGCTGGGCACCAGGTCCGCCACCCGCCGCTACACCTACGGTTTCGGCCGGGTCGAGGACCTGGCCGGGCTGTTCGTCGTCGCGATGATCGCGCTGTCGGCGATCGTCGCCGGTTACGAGGCCATCCAGCGGCTCATCCACCCGCGCCCCATCGAACACCTCGGCTGGGTGGCCCTGGCGGGCCTGCTGGGCTTCATCGGCAACGAATGGGTCGCCCTGTACCGCATTCGCATCGGGAGACGGATCGGCTCGGCCGCCCTGGTCGCCGACGGCCTGCACGCCCGCACCGACGGCTTCACCTCGCTGGCCGTCCTCCTCGGCGCTGGCGGTGTTGCGCTGGGCTTTCCGCTGGCCGACCCCGTTGTCGGCCTGGTCATCACCGTCGCCATTCTGGCCGTGCTGTGCACTGCCGGCCGAGATGTGTTCCGCCGCTTGATGGATGGCGTGGATCCGGGGCTGGTCGAGACCGCCGAAGCCACGCTGGCGGCGCGCCCCGGAGTGCGGTCGGTGCGCAGCCTGCGGATGCGCTGGATCGGTCACCGCCTGCACGCCGACGCCGAACTGGACATCGACCCCGACCTCACCCTGGTCCAGGCCCACCGGATCGCCCATGCCGCCGAACACGACCTGATCCACGCGGTGCCCAAACTCGCGACCGCGGTGATCCAAGCGTATCCCGCCGACTGACAGTCGAACAAATGTTCGATACCATTCGGCCATGGGTTGGCACAACGGGCCGCCGAGCTGGGCCGAGATGCAGCGGGTGCTGGAGGGCCGGCCGCCGGTGGGCGACGGTGGGGACAGTCCGGGCTGGTCCCGCAAACGTGCCGCCTATCGGCCGCCTGCCGCCGAGCGTCGACGGTCCCAGGTTCCGTATGCCGAGTTGCACGCCCACTCGGCCTACAGCTTCCTCGACGGTGCGAGCACCCCGGAGGAGCTCGTCGAGGAGGCGGCCCGGCTGGACCTGACGGCCATCGCCCTCACCGACCATGACGGCCTCTACGGCGTCGTCCGGTTCGCCGAGGCCGCCCGTGAACTCGACATGGCGACGGTGTTCGGCGCCGAGCTGTCGTTGAGCGGCGTCGCACGCACCGAGGAGGCCGACCCACCCGGCCCGCATCTGCTGGTGCTGGCCCGCGGCCCCGAGGGGTACCGGCGGCTGTCGCGCCAGCTGGCCGCCGCGCATCTGGCCGGCGGCCAGAAGGGCGTGCTCCGGTACGACTACGACGCGCTCGCCGACGCTGCCGGCGGGCATTGGCACATCCTGACCGGGTGCCGTAAAGGTCATGTCCGCCAAGCGCTTTCCACCGGTGGCCCGGAGGCGGCCGGCGCTGCGCTGGCCGATCTGGTGGACCGGTTCGGCGCCGACCGGGTCAGTGTCGAGCTCACCGGTCACGGGCATCCGCTCGACGACGAACGCAACGCCGTGCTGGCCGGGTTGGCCCCGCGGTTCGGCGTCGGCGTCGTGGCCACCACCGCCGCGCACTTCGCGGCCCCGTCGCGGGGCCGGCTGGCCATGGCGATGAGTGCCATCCGGGCCCGGCAGTCGCTCGACGAGGCGGCCGGCCGACTGGCTCCGCTCGGTGGTGCGCACCTGCGCTCGGGGGAGGAGATGGCCCGGGTCTTCGCCAACCGGCCCGAAGTCGTCACCGCGGCAGCCGAATTGGCGCAGCAGTGCGCGTTCGGCCTGCGGCTGATCGCCCCGCAGCTGCCGCCGTATGACGTGCCGTCCGGGCACACCGAGGACAGCTGGCTGCGGGAGCTGGTGATGATCGGCGCGGCCGACCGCTACGGCCCGCGGGACACCGCCCCCACCGCCTACGCCCAGATCGAACGGGAACTCGACATCATCGCCGGCCTGAAGTTCCCGGGCTATTTCCTGGTGGTGCACGACATCACCCGGTTCTGCCGGGACAGCGACATCCTGTGCCAGGGCCGGGGTTCGGCCGCCAACTCGGCGGTCTGCTACGCGCTGGGGGTCACCGCGGTCGACCCGATCGCCAACGAATTGCTGTTCGAACGCTTCCTGTCCCCGGCCCGGGACGGGCCGCCGGACATCGACATCGACATCGAATCGGATCTGCGCGAGAACGTCATCCAGTACGTCTACGAACGCTACGGCCGCGACTACGCCGCCCAGGTGGCCAACGTCATCACCTACCGGGGGCGAAGTTCGGTGCGGGACATGGCTCGTGCGCTCGGCTACTCACAGGGCCAGCAGGACGCCTGGAGCAAGCAGATCAGCCGGTGGAACGGCCGGGCCGATTCCCCGGACGTGGAGGACATTCCCGAGTCGGTGGTCGAGCTGGCCGGCGAGATCGCCGATCTGCCCCGGCACATGGGCATCCACTCCGGCGGCATGGTGATCTGCGACCGTCCGATCGCCGACGTGTGCCCGGTGGAGTGGGCCCGCATGGCGAACCGCAGCGTGCTGCAGTGGGACAAGGACGACTGTGCGGCAATAGGTCTGGTGAAATTCGACCTGCTCGGGCTGGGCATGCTCTCGGCCCTGCACTACGCGGTGGACCTGCTGGCCGAGCACAAGGGACTGCACGTCGACTTCGCGAAGCTGGATCTCTCGGAGCCGGCCGTCTACGAGATGCTGCAGCGCGCCGACTCGGTCGGGGTGTTCCAGGTCGAGTCGCGCGCGCAGATGGCCACCCTGCCCCGGCTGAAACCTCGGGTGTTCTACGACCTGGTGGTCGAGGTGGCCCTGATCCGTCCCGGTCCCATTCAGGGCGGGTCCGTGCATCCCTACATCCGCCGCCGCAACAAGCTGGATCCGGTGGTCTACGACCATCCCTCGATGGAGCCGGCGCTGCGAAAGACGTTGGGGGTTCCGCTGTTCCAGGAACAGCTGATGCAGTTGGCGGTCGACTGTGCCGGGTTCAGCCCGGCCGAGGCCGATCAGCTGCGCCGGGCGATGGGATCCAAACGGTCGACGGAGAAGATGCGCCGGTTGCGCGGCCGGTTCTACGACGGGCTGCGCGAACTGCACGGCATCGAGGGTGCGCTGGCCGACCGGATCTACGAGAAGCTGGAGGCCTTCGCCAATTTCGGCTTCCCCGAGAGCCATGCGCTCAGTTTCGCCTCACTGGTGTTCTACTCGTCGTGGCTCAAGCTGCACCACCCCGCCGCGTTCTGCGCCGCGCTGCTGCGGGCACAGCCGATGGGCTTCTATTCGCCGCAGTCGCTGGTGGCCGATGCCCGCCGGCACGGTGTGGTGGTGCACGGCCCGTGCGTGAATGCCAGTCTGGCGCACGCCACACTGGAGAACGCCGGCCTCGAGGTCCGGCTCGGGCTGGGCGCGGTCCGCCACGTCGGCGACGAGCTGGCGCAGCGGCTGGTCGAGGAGCGAAAGGCACACGGCCCGTTCGCATCTCTACTCGACTTGACCGGTCGCCTGCAGCTGAGCGTGCCGCAGACCGAGGCGCTGGCCACGGCGGGGGCGCTCGGCAGCTTCGGCGTCGATCGGCGCGAGGCGCTGTGGGCGGCGGGCGCGGCCGCCGGCGAGCGGGCCGACCGGCTGCCCGGCGTCGGGACGTCGTCGCACACCCCGGCGCTGCCCGGGATGAGTGCGCTGGAACTGGCTGCCGCCGATGTGTGGGCCACCGGTGTGTCACCGGACAGCTATCCCACCCAGTTCCTGCGGGCCGACCTGAACGCCCTCGGCGTGGTGCCCGCCGGCGAGTTGCTCGGTGTGCGCGACGGCACCCGGGTGCTGGTGGCCGGGGCGGTCACGCATCGCCAGCGTCCGGCGACCGCGCAGGGTGTGACGTTCATGAACCTCGAGGACGAGACCGGTATGGTCAATGTGCTCTGTTCGCAAGGGATTTGGGCACGCAACCGTCGGCTGGCGCAGACGGCGCCGGCGCTGGTGGTGCGAGGAATCGTGCAGAACGCCAGCGGCGCGGTCACGGTCGTCGCCGATGGGATGCGCCCGCTCGACCTGCGGGTGGGCTCCCGGTCCCGCGACTTCCGCTAGCCGCTACTCGTCGGCGCCGTACTTCTGCGCACCCTCGCGGAATCAGCCCTGCGGTGTGCCCCAAACCTTTTCGATGTCGATACGGATCCGAGTGCTGTATTGCTCCATTGCCTCGGTCAGCCCGAACTGCTCGGCGGCGGCGCTGTACTTGGCCCAGTACGGCCGATCGCTGCGGGCGTCGACTCCCTCGGCGTCCACCCGCGCGGTGCCGGCCACCACCACGATCCCGCCACCGTTGCCGTCGGAGTCGAGGTTCAGGCTCACCTGCGGGTGGCGACGGATGTGCGCCACCTTCGCGGCGTTCGGCATCGTGTAGAGGTAGATCGCCGAACCGTCGAAGTGGAACCAGATCAGCCGGGGCACCGGCAACCCGGACTTCGCGATGGTGGTGAGCCAGCCGTATTCGTCGGCGACAAGTCTGTTGGACATCTCATCGGTCAGGTCAATGGCCATGTCCTCGAATGTAACCTGGCGGGATGCCCCTCAACCTGTCCAATGATGAACTGTTGACCACCACCCGATCGGTGCGCAAGCGACTGGACTTCGACAAGCCGGTGCCGCGCGAGGTGCTGATGGAATGCCTGGAATTGGCATTGCAGGCGCCCACGGGCTCCAATGCGCAGGGCTGGCAGTGGGTGTTCGTCGACGACCCGGCCAAGAAGAAGGCCCTGGCCGACATCTACCGGGCCAACGCCACGCCCTACCTGGATGCCGAGAAGCCGGAGTACGGCGACGTCCGCGATCAGCAGATCGGGGCCGTGATGAATTCGGCGAAGTACCTCAACGAGCACTTCGAGGAGGCGCCGGTGCTCATGATCCCGTGCCTCGAGGGCCGCCCCGACGGCGCGCCGGCCGGGATCAGCGCGTCCTACTGGGGATCACTGTTGCCGGCGGTGTGGAGCTTCATGCTCGCGCTGCGCTCGCGCGGACTCGGCTCGGCGTGGACCACCCTGCATCTGATCGGCGACGGCGAGAAGCAGGCCGCGGACATCCTGGGCATTCCGTTCGACACGCACGCCCAGGGCGGGTTGTTCCCGATCGCCTACACCAAGGGCACCGATTTCAAACTGGCAAACCGGTTGCCGGCCGAGCAGCTGACCCACTGGAACACCTGGTAGTTCGCGCCTACCGGTGCGCGGTCAGCAGCCAGGCCGGTAGGGACTTGCGGCCGTTGGGCTCGTCGCGGATGTCGGTCCCGCCGAACGGCCCCAACGCCTCGCCGACGTTCGGCGGCATCTGGGCGTGGATGCGGGCCGGCCGGATCTCGTCGATGGTCCAGTACGGGCTGACCGCGGCACGCAGTTCGGCCTCGTCGACGGCGTTGACCGGGCTGTCACCGGGCATACCCGTCTTGTCGAAGACCAGGACGAAGTACGACGCGCCGGGCGCGGCGGCTCGCACGATCGAACGCTGGTAGCCGTCGCGCAGCTCGACCGGCATCGAGTGGAACAGGGTCGAATCGATGATGGTGCCGAACCGGCCGTCATAGCCGCCGAAGTCGCTGATGTCGGCGACCTCGAAGGTGGCGTTGGTCAGGCCGCGTCGGGCGGCCTCGGCGCGGGCCAGTTCGATCGCCGTCGGCGCCGCATCCAGGCCGACCGTGGTGAAGCCGCGCTGCGCCAGGTCGATCGCGGTGGCCGCCTCCCCGCAACCGGCGTCGAGCACGTCGCCGTGCACCCGGCCCGCCGCGATCAGCGCGGCGATCTCGGGCTGCGGCTCGCCGATGCTCCACGGCGGACGGGCGCCCATTTCGGGTGCCTCGCCCCGGTAGGCGCCTTCGAACATTTCTGGGCTCGGTTGTTCCGTCATGTTCTCCGGTCTACCAACGCGATCCGGCAGTGTCAAGTAAACTGACATCTATGGCCATCGACCCGCCGCTGGGCTATCTGATGCACCGCCTGCACGTGTCGTTGCGCAGCGAGGTCACCGGGACCGTCCTCGAGCCGCTCGGTCTGAGCTTTCCCGAGTACATCTGCCTGCGGATGCTCTCGCACAGCCCCGGCGCGTCGAATGCCGATCTCGCGCGCAGCACCAGCGTGTCCCGTCAGGCCATGAACCTGGTTCTGCGCGGGCTGCAGGACCGGGGTCTGGTGCGGCGTCCGCCGACGGCCGAGAAGGGCCGTGCGCGTCCCGCCGAGCTGACGGCTGCGGGCTCGAAGTTGTTGGGGCGCACGGACTCCGGCGTCCGGGCCGCCGAGGAGCGGATCCTGGCCACGTTGAGCGAGGCCGACCGCGCCCAGTTCCGCAGGATCCTGGCGGCCCTCATCTAGACCGCCCCGGTGAACCCCTGCTGACGCCAGGCTTCGTACACCGCGACGGCGGCGGCATTCGAGAGATTCAGTGAGCGGCGCCCGGCCAGCATCGGAATACGGACCCGCGCGGTGACATGCGGATCGGCCAGAGTCTGTGCGTCGAGCCCGGTGGGCTCCGGGCCGAACAGCAGGATATCGCCGGGGAGGTAGGCGATCTCGGCGAACGACGTGTCCGAGTGCGCGGTGAACGCGAACACCCGCGCCGGTGTCAGCGCCGCCCAGGCGTGGTCCAGCGACGGGTGCACCGTCACCGAGGCCAGGTCGTGGTAGTCCAGCCCGGCGCGGCGCAGCTTCGGCTCGGACAGGTCGAAACCCAACGGCTCGACCAGATGCAGCTCGGCGCCCGTGGCCGCCACCATCCGGATCGCGTTGCCGGTGTTCGGTGCGATCCGGGGGGAGTAGAACATCAGCTTGAACACTCCACGATGATGGCAGCATGCTCTGGACCGACCGCGAGTTCACCGACCACGACTTCCGTGACGAGGATCTGGGCGGACTGCAGACCGAGCGGGTGGTGTTCGACGGGTGCGACTTCAGTGGGGTCAACCTCAGCGAATCCGAGCATCGCGGCAGCGCCTTCCGCAACTGCCGGTTCGACCGCACCACGTTGTGGCACAGCACCTTTCGGGCGTGCAGTTTGATGGGCTCGGTATTCACCAACTGCCGGTTGCGACCGGTGGTGCTCGACGAGGTCGACCTCACCCTGGCCGTGCTCGGCGGGGCCGACCTGCGCGGCGTCGACCTGACCGGCTGCCGGCTGCGCGAGGCATCCCTGGTGGAGGCCGATCTGCGCAAGGCGGTGCTTCGCGACGCGGACCTCACCGGAGCCCGCACGCTGGGCGCCCGGTTCGAGGAAGCCGACCTACGCGGCGCGCGCGTGGACCCGTCCTTCTGGACGACGGCCCGGGCACGCGGCGCCAAGGTGGATCTGAGCCAGGCGGTGGCGTTCGCCGCCGCTCACGGTCTGGTCATCGAATAGCGCCGAGCGTCCGCCTTTGTACGGTCGCCCGCGGCGTGTCGTGTACAGACACGGCCGCTCGCGGTGGAGGGGGCGGCGCTAGCTGGCCTTGAGCCGGAGCTTCCAGCGCACGAAGCCGGTGTAGACAATGCAGATCACTGCCAGCATCGCCATGTCGAACAGCCAGGCCGCCGGCGTGTGCTTCCAGTGGGAGTCGTCGGGCATCAGCGGCGCCGGCACCAGCCGGGTCAGGTCGATCGTCGACGCCGATGTGGCGAATCCCCAACGGGCCGGCGTCACCCAGGACAGTTGGTCGAGCACCACTCGATCCGTCACCGGGATCAATCCGCCGGAGAACACCAGCTGACTCATCACCGCGACCACCAGCAGCGGCATGATCTGTTCGGCCGAGCGGGCCAGCGCCGACAGCGCCAGACCCGTCATCGCCGCCGCCACACACGTCGCCGCAATGTCGACGAAGAGCTCGAGGGTGCGACCGCTCAGGAAGGCGCCGGAGTCGACGGAACCCTCACCCCAGCCCTTGCCCAGAACCGTGATGGTCACCACGATCACCGACTGGATGATCGCGAACACCGTGAAGACGGCGATCTTGGCCAGCAGATAGGCGGTCGTCGACAGGCCGACGGCCTGCTCGCGGCGGAAGATGGCCCGCTCGCCGATCAGTGCACGCACCGTCAGCGCGGTGCCCATGAAGATGGCGCCCACGTTGAGCATTACCAGGATCTGACCCGGCTCGTTCGGTGAGGCACCGCCCTGGATCGCGGGGATCGGCAGGCCGAAGCCCACGCTGGCGCCGTCGGGTCCGCCGCCCGGCACGGACAGTGACAGCACACCCATGATGAACGGCAGGAACAGTAGGAACGCCGAGTAGGCCCGGTCGGACACCACCAACCTGACCTGCCGGCGGGCGATGGTGAACAGCTGCCGTTTCAGGCTGGTTTTCGCGGGCTTGCCCAGATCGCTGGGGGCGGCGGCCTCCGGGGTGGGCGGCGGCGGGCCGCTGCGGTCGACGAACCGCCGGTGGGCTTCGTTCGCATCGCCGGCCACCGAACTGAAGATGTCCGCCCAGTTGGTGGTACCCATCGCCGCGCCGATATCGCTGGGGGGTCCGCAGAACGCGGTCAGCCCGCCGGGCGCCAGCAGCAGCACCTGGTCGCACACATCGAGGTAGGTCAGCGAGTGGGTGACCACCAGCACCACGCGGCCCGCGTCGGCCAGCTGCCGCAGCATCGTCATGACCGCGCGGTCCAGGGCGGGATCCAGGCCCGAGGTCGGTTCGTCGAGGATCAGCAGCGACGGCCCGGTCAGCAGCTCCATGGCCACCGAGGCCCGTTTGCGCTGGCCGCCCGACAGTTTCTCGACCCGGGTGCCGGAGTGCTGGGTCATCTCCAGCTCTTCGAGCACCTGCGCGACGACCTGCTCGCGGTCTTCCTTGGTGGTGTCGGGCGGCAGGCGTAGTTCGGCGGCATACATCAGTGCCTGGTGCACGGTCAGCTGCCCGTGCACGACGTCGTCCTGCGGCACCATTCCGATCCGGGAACGCAGCGAGGCGTACTCGGCGTGGATGTCGTGGCCCTCGAAGGTGACGGTGCCGCTGGTCGGATGCGTCAGGCCCGCGACCTGCCGGGCGAAGGTCGACTTGCCGGCGCCGGATGGGCCGATCACCGCGGTCAGGGTGCCGGGGCGGGCGTCGATCGAGATGTTGTCGAGCAGCGTCTTGTTGCCCTCGATGGTCCAGGTCAGACCGCGCACCTCGAGTCCGCCGGTGCGGGTGGCCGCCTCGGTCTCCGACCGCCGGACCAGGGTGCCGCCGGCGAAGACCAGGTCGACGTTGCCGATGGTGACCACGTCGCCGTCGCGCAGCGTGGCCGCGTCGACGCGCTGGCCGTTGACGAACGTGCCGTTGATGCTGCGGTTGTCTGTGATTTCTGCGGTCCCCGCGGGCCCTGGAATCAGGGTGGCGTGGTGGCGGGAGGCCAGCACATCGGCAACGACGATGTCGTTGTCGGTGGCGCGACCGATCTTGATGGCGCCCTCCGGGACGTCCTGCGACCGGCCCGGCCGCAGGATCTTGAGCATGCTGGTGGCCAGGTTGGTGTTGTCACCGGTGGGCAGCGCGGTGGGGCCCATCTGGGTCGGCAGGTTGCCCGGTGCCGTGGGCGCCGGCGTGGGCGCGGACATCGGCGGCGGGGTGGGGATCGGGGCCGACGGGGGTCGCACGGGCAGTGGCGGGTACGACGGCTGCTGCGCGCTCGGGTATGCCGGCTGCGGGGCGCTCGGGTACGACGGCGGCGGCGGGATCACGGTGGTGGCCGGGATTGCGGTGGTCTGCGGGGGCCGACCGACCATGCCGGTGGCCTGGCCGACGTCGAAACGCAGCAGCGGGCCGTCGGGGTTGCCGATGTTGACCGCCGTGCCATCGGCGATGTCGACGGCGGGCACGCGGCGGCCGTTGACGAACAGTCCGTTGAGCGAGCCGTTGTCGATCGCGACCCAGCGGTTGTGGTCGAACCGCAGCAGCAGGTGTGCGCGCGAGATCAGCGGGTGGGCGATACGGACATCGGCGCGCAGGTCGCGACCCACCACCACGTCATGGCCGGGAGCGAAAGTGCGCTGCGCTCCGTCGTATCGAACGGTCAATGCGGGAGCGACTGGTCGACTCATCGTCCCCAACTGTATCGGCTGGCGGGCTCGAGTTCGGTCGGCGCGCACCACCGGATCTGTTCAGTCGTCCGTGCGAGATCTACTCGCAACTTGTCGCAGCCGGCGCTGAGCAGATGCGGGGGTTCAGCGGTCCGGCGCCCCGGTCACCACGCAGTGCGTGTGGCTGTAGATGGTCGGCATGCACAGGTTGCAGTGATCGCAGATGGACTGCACCCCGGAGTCCGCCTGGATGCGGTTGAGCAGGTCGGGTTCGGCCAGCAGCGCGCGGCCCATCGCGACGAAGTCGAACCCGGCGGCCATCGCCTTGTCCATGGTGTCGCGGTTGGTGATACCGCCCAGCAGGATGATCGGCAGTTTCAACTCGGCGCGGAACTTCTCCGCGTCGCGCATCAGATACGCCTCGCGGTAGGGGTATTCGCGGAAGAACTTGTTGCCCGACATCCGCACGCCCCAGCTGATCGGGGGCTTGAAGTTGGCGGCGAACTCCTTGACCGGCGCGCCGCCGCGGAACAGGTACATCGGGTTGACCAGCGAGGACCCCGCGGTCAGTTCGAGGGCATCCAGGCCGCCGTCCTCCTCGAGCCATTTCGCAGTCTGCAGCGACTCCTCGATCGGGATGCCGGCGCGCACCCCGTCGGACATGTTCAGCTTGGCCGTTACCGCGATCCGGTCGCCGACCTCGGCGCGCACTGCGCGAACCGCCCCGCGCGCCACTTTCGCCCGGTTCTCCAGTGAGCCGCCGAACTCGTCGTCGCGGCGGTTGAGCAACGGCGACAGGAACGAACTGGCCAGGTAGTTGTGCCCGAGATGGATCTCGACGGCGTCGAAGCCGGCCTCGATGGCCAGCCGGGCGGCGTTGGCGTGCTGCTCGGTCACCTCGCGGATGTCGTCGCGGGTGGCCTTGCGCGCGAACCGCATCGACAGCGGGTTGAAGAACCGCACCGGTGCCAGCGCGGGCGCCTTGTTGGTGCGCGAATTGGCGACGGGTCCGGCATGCCCGATCTGCGCGCTGATGGCCGCGCCCTCGGCGTGCACGGCGTCGGTCAGTCGGCGCAGGCCGGGGACGGCCTCGGGGCGCATCCAGATCTGCCAGCCGTCGGTCCGGCCGCCCGGCGACACCGCGCAGTAGGCGACGGTGGTCATGCCGACACCGCCCGCGGCGGGGCGCCGGTGGTAGTTGATCAGGTCGTCGGTGACCAGGGCGTCCGGGGAGGCCGCCTCGAACGTCGCGGCCTTGATGATGCGGTTGCGCAGCGTCAGCGGGCCGAGCTTGGCCGGACTGAACACATCGGGCTGGGTGTTCACCGTTGTGACTCTGCCAGAATGTCCACCGTGGGAGCGACAGTGCTGGACGGTAAGGCCACCCGGGACGAAATCTTCGTCGACCTGACGGAGCGGGTGGCGGCGTTGACCGCGACGGGCCGCACGCCCGGGCTGGGCACCATCCTGGTCGGCGACGACCCAGGCTCACAGGCCTATGTGCGCGGCAAGCACGCCGACTGCGCCAAGGTCGGCATCAACTCGATCCGCCGTGATCTGCCCGCCGACATCAGCCAGGCGGAGCTGGACGCCACCATCGACGAACTCAACGCCAACCCGGACTGCACCGGGTACATCGTTCAGCTGCCGCTGCCGAAGCACCTGGACGAGAACGCCGCCCTCGAACGCATCGACCCGGACAAGGACGCCGACGGGCTGCATCCGACCAACCTCGGCCGGTTGGTGCTCGGTGAGCAGGCGCCGCTGCCGTGCACCCCGCGCGGCATCGTGCATCTGCTGCGCCGGTACGACGTGCCGATCGCCGGCGCACACGTCGTGGTGATCGGCCGTGGCGTGACGGTCGGCCGCCCGCTGGGCCTGCTCCTGACCCGGCGCAGCGAGAACGCCACGGTGACGTTGTGCCACACCGGAACTCGCGATCTGCCGGCATTGACCCGTCAGGCCGACATCATCGTCGCCGCCGTGGGTGTGCCGCACATGGTGACCGCCGACATGGTGAAACCCGGCGCGGCCGTTGTCGACGTCGGGGTCAGCCGGGTCGACGGAAAGCTCACCGGCGACGTGCATCCCGGCGTTTGGGACGTCGCCGGGCACGTGTCACCCAACCCCGGCGGCGTGGGGCCGTTGACGCGGGCCTTCCTGCTGACCAACGTCGTCGAGTCGGTCGAAGCGGGATGAACTTCCGGACCGCCGTGCGCGCGCAGTGGCCGATCGTGTCGGTCGGCGTCATCTTCCTGACGGCGTTCGTCCTGGTGGCGGCGGGCTTCTGGCGCCGCGGCTCACTGCTGATCGGCATCGGCGTGGGGGTGGCGGCCGGTCTGCGGCTGGCGCTGTCCGACGATCGGGCGGGACTCTTGGCGGTGCGGTCCAAGGGGCTCGACGTCGCAATGACGGCATCGGTGGCGGCGTCTGTGATCTTCACGGCGTTCACGATCGACCCGCTGGGGACCAGCTAGCAGAAGTCACAGTCGATTCCCAGCTCGCCGGGTTAGCCTGCGCCGATGACGGGGGATCGGAAACTGCCGCTCGCGTTGACGTTGTGGTGGGCGCTGGCCATCCTGCCCGGGATGCTGGTGGTCGCGTTCGGTGGACTCGACCTGATGGGCAACATCACCGGGTCGATCATGATCGTCTGGATCGTCGGCTACCTGGCGCAGTTGGCCGCGTTCATGTGGGCCAGCAGACTCACCGGCCGCGACAACATGATCGGCTGGTTCATCGCCTCGCTCGCGCCGTGGGCGGTCGACTGGTCGGCCCCGTTCTCGCTGCTCTATCCGCTACTGGTCGCGGTGCTGGTCGGCGGCTACGCCTGGTGGATGTACCGGTCGTCGGCGGCGCAGAAAGATCTCGAGCAGCATGGCGTCCCGGCCGTCGGCGTGGTGCTCAGCGTCAAACAACCGATCATGAACATGGTGATCAACAACGCGTACATCCGGCGCACGATGCAGCTGCGGATCGAACGTTCCGACGGCGTGGCGCCGTACGAGGCCAAGTACTCGGGGACGTTCATGTTCGGCAACATTCCCGATCCCGGTGACCGGTTCAACCTGCGGGTGGACCCGACGAACCCGAACCGGTTCGAGGTCGTCGACGGGGCAGCCGGGCCGGCCGCAGAATCGACGTTCACGACGCAGGACTGGGGCAATTTCAGTGCGCCCGTGGATGATTCGGTGGCAACGGGGCTGCAGAAGCTGGCCGATCTGCACGCCAGCGGTCAGCTCAGCGACGCCGAATTCACGGCCGCGAAGGCGCGGCTGCTCAATGGCTAGCCCAGCGTCGACCGGATGCACACCGTGATGTAGGGCAGCGCCACACCCGTGGCCTGCGCCAGGGCGGGATGAGTGGCGAGCAGTTCGCGTACCTCGTCGAGTACCCGGGTGCGCACGTCGGTCGGGGAGGTGATGCAGTAGCTGCGCGATGCCACCAGATCGACAACCGCTTGCGGTGTCAGGTAATTCGTCCACTCGACGTGCAGCCGTTCGGGTTCGGTGAACGGCGCGGGCAACGACAGCTTGTGGCTGAACGGGTCGTCCTCGGGCCCGATGATCCGGCCCAGATCCTTCACCCAGCCGAGCCGTTCGTCGCGCGTGTTCCACACCAGACCGAGGCGCCCGCCGGGCCGCAGCACCCGGGCGACCTCGGGGATGGCGCGTTCGGGATCGACCCAGTGCCACGCCTGTGCCACCAGTACCGCGTCGACACTGTTGTCGGGCAACGGGATTTCCTCCGCGGTGCCCAGCAGTGCCGGCGTCTGCGGCAGAGCATGGCTGAGGACCTCGAGCATCTCGGCGATCGGGTCGACGGCCACGACGTTCAGGCCGCGTTCCACCAGCCGGGTGGTGAGCTTGCCGGTCCCGGCGCCCAGGTCCAGCACGTCGCGCGCGCCGGCGGGCAGCAGCCAGTCGATGGCCTCCGGCGGGTACGACGGACGGCCCCGTTCGTAGGCGGCGGCCTGTGCGCCGAAGGACAGGGAGCGATCGCTCACCGGTCGGCCAGCTCGAGGGTGCGGCGGACCAGCTCGCCCACGGCATCAGTCTCGATCAGGAAACCGTCATGGCCGCAGTCGGATTCGATCACGTCGAGCCGGTCGCAGCCGGGCAGCAGCTCGGCCAGCTCGTGCTGCAGACGCAGCGGATAGAGTCGATCGGAGGTGATGCCGCCGACCACCACCGGCACCGGGCACGCGCGCAGCGCGGCCGCTACGCCGCCGCGTCCTCGGCCCACGTCGTGGCTGGACAGCGAATCCGACAGCGCCACATAGCTTCCCGCGTCGAAGCGGGTCGGTAGCTTGTCGCCCTGGTGCTGCAGGTAGCTCTGCACGGCGTAGCGCCCACCGTCGAGCGGGTTCTCGTCGCCCTGGGCGTCGTTGGTGAACCGCTCGTCGAGGTCGAGTTCACCGCGGTAGGTCAGGTGCGCGAACTGGCGGGCGATCTTCAGGCCCGCGTCCGGTGTGCTGCCGGTGTCGTAATAGTCACCGCCCTGCCAGTTCGGGTCGGCCTTGATGGCCGCGATCTGGGTGCACTGGGTGCCGATCTGGTCGGCCGTGGCACGGGCGCCGACGGCGAGCACGAGGGCCGCGCGAACCGAATCGGGATGTCCGACTGCCCATTCCAGCGCGCGGGCACCGCCCATGGAGCCACCGATCACTGCGGCCACCCGGTCGATGCCCAGTGCGGCCAGGGCGGCCACGTCGGCGGCAACCTGGTCGCGGATCGTCACGGCGGGAAATCGGGAACCCCACGGCTTGCCGTCGCGCGCAAGGGAACTGGGTCCCGTCGAGCCGCGGCAGCCGCCCAGGACATTGGTGGCGATGGCGCACCACTTGGTGGTGTCGATCGGAGCGCCGGGGCCGGCGATGCCGTCCCACCAGCCCTCGGTCGGGTGGCCGGGACCGGCCGGGCCGACGACGTGCGAGTCGCCGGTCAGTGCGTGCAGCACGATGACGACGTTGTCGCGGGTGGGGGACAGTTCGCCCCAGCGTTGGACGGCGATGCTGACGTCGTCGAGCACCGCACCGCTCTCGAGCGTCAGCGGGCCGATGTCGATGATCCCGGTTTCGCCCTCGGCGGGGAGCGCCACGGTGGTGGCGCGATCTTGCGAGATGGTCATGTCAGGCTCGCTCAACTGGCCGTCACTGCCTGGGGGCAACGGCTCTGGCGGCCGCCAGGCCGCACGACAGGTCGGCCAGGATGTCGTCGATGCCCTCGATGCCGACGGCCAGCCGGACCAGGCCGGGGGTGACGCCGCTGGCCAGCTGCTCCTCGGCCGCGAGCTGCTGATGCGTGGTGGATGCCGGGTGGATGACCAGCGAGCGCACGTCGCCGATGTTGGCGACATGGCTGTGCAGTGTCAGGGCGTCGACGAACGCCTTGCCCGCCGACACTCCGCCGGCCAGCTCGAAGGACAGCACGCCACCGGCGCCCTTGGGCGCCAGGGCCTTTGCCCGCTGGTGCCACGGCGACGACGGCAGTCCGGCGTAGTTGACGCTCAGCACACCGTCGGCGGCCTCGAGGAACTCGGCGACCCGCTGGGCGTTGGCGACGTGGCGTTCGATACGCAGGCTCAGCGTCTCGAGCCCCTGCGCGATGAGGAAGGCGTTGAAAGGTGAAGCGGCCGAACCGAGATCGCGCAGCAGCTGCACCCGGGCCTTCAGCGCGTAGGCGGGCGCCCCGAGGTCGGCGAACACCACGCCGTGGTAGCTGGGGTCCGGTTCGGTGAATCCGGGGAACCGGCCGCTGGCCGTCCAGTCGAAGTTTCCGCCGTCGACGATCACCCCGGCGATGGCCGAACCGTGGCCGCCCAGGTACTTGGTCGCCGAGTGCACCACGATGTCGGCGCCGTGGGCGATGGGCTGGATCAGGTAGGGCGTGGCGATGGTGTTGTCGACGATCAGCGGCACCCCGTTGTCGTGGGCGACACCGGCCACCCCGGGGATGTCGAGGATGTCGATCTGGGGGTTGGAGATGGTCTCGGCGAAGAACGCCTTGGTGTTCGGCCGTACGGCGGCGCGCCATGAGTCGAGGTCGTCCGGGTTGTCGACGAAGGTGGTCTCGATGCCCAGCTTCGGCAGCGTGTAGTGCAGCAGGTTGTAGGTGCCGCCGTACAACCGGGGTGAGGACACGATGTGATCGCCCGCGGCGGCCAGGTTGAGGATCGCGAACGTCTCGGCGGCCTGCCCCGAGGACAGGAACAGCGCGGCCACGCCGCCCTCGAGCGCCGCGATGCGCTGCTCGACGACGTCGGTGGTCGGATTCATCAGGCGGGTGTAGATGTTGCCCGGCTCGGCCAGGCTGAACAGCGCCGCGGCGTGGTCGGTGTTGTTGAAGGTGTACGAAGTGGTCTGGTAGATCGGCAGCGCCCGCGCGTTGGTCGCGGCGTCCGGGGACTGTCCGGCGTGGATCTGCCTGGTCTCGAACGACCAGTCGATGGTTGGGTTGTCAGCACTCATGAGGCCCTCCAGGTCAGGGGCCCGTCCATCGGACCCGCGCTTGCCGTGCAGCTGTGAAGCTGCTCAACCTGGTCATCACCCGGGGCACCCCACCGCGGTTGGAGGGTTGCCGGCCAGCGAGCCGGGGCTTGACGCTGGCGCTCATGACCGGCACCCAGGGTATCGCACCCCGGCGGTGCGCTGCCAACGAGTTGTCGGAACGCAGCTCAGGCGTGCCGCTCCTGCGGATGCGGGGTGCTGTGCGCGTCGAGGAAGTCAGTGATCAGCCCGGCGATCAGATCGGGCGCCTCGAGCATCGGGATGTGCCCGACGCCGTCGAGGTGGGTGATCTTCTCCACGGCGGGCAGATGCTCATGGAAGTGCCGGCTGAACCGCGGATGCGGCAGTACCCGGTCGTATTCGCAGGTGACGAAGTGCACGGGCGCCTTGGACTGGGCGAGTTCTTTGAGCCCGGGCGCGAGCAGCGACTTGATCAGCAGCTGGACGTAGGCCGGGCAGTGGGTGGCGTCCTCGATGGTCATCAGCAGTTCGTCCTCGGGCGGGCCGTCGGCCGGACCGCTGATCGGCCACGTCGCCACGCGCCGGGCGTAGGGCAGGCGCAGGATCAACGGGCCCAGCCAGCGGGCGGCCAGCAGGACGGGTCCGCCGAGCAGGAACTTGGTGACGATCTCGAATTTGACCGGTGACAGGTCGCTCCAGCCGCCGGCCGGGGCGATCGCGGTCAGGGTGCGGGCCCGGCCGCGGCGCTCCAGTTCGAAGGACACCCAGCCGCCCAGGGAATTGCCGACGATGTGGGCGGTTTCCCAGCCCAGTGCGTCGAGCTGGCGTTCGACGTCGTCGGCGAAGACGTGGGTGTCCAGCAGGAACGTCCCGGCTCGCGGACCGCCGTGGTGGCCGACCATGGTCGGAGCGTGGACTTCGTACCGGCCGGTGCCGGCGATCGTGGGGGCCACGTTGGTCCACACCTGCTGGGAGCACAGGAACGGGTGCAGCAGTAGCACGGGTTCGCCGGAGCCCAGGTGAATGGGGTCGCGCAGAATCGCCATGCGACCGACTGTACCGGTTATCCAGTACCGGCGGTACCGGGTGATTGCGGGATAGGGTCGGCCCGTGATCGTCACCACCATCAATGTCAACGGCATCCGCGCGGCAGTCAAGGAGCGCTCGACGGACAACCTCGGTCTGTTGGCGTGGTTGAAGACCACCCGGGCCGATGTGGTGTGTCTGCAGGAGACCCGCGCCGACGACGCGCAGATCGCCGAGGCGCTGGCGCCCGCGCTGGCCGACGGGTGGCATCTCGAGTCGGCGGTCCCGCACGTCAAGGGCCGCAACGGCGTGGCGGTGCTGTCGCGGACACCGTTCGACGGTGTGCGGATCGGTTGTGGTGCGGCCGAATTCGAAGCACACGGCCGCTACCTCGAGGTGGACACCGCGGGGGTGACGATCGCCAGTGTGTACTTCCCGACCGGCGAGGCCGAGACCGACCGGCAGCTCGAGAAGGAACGGTTCATGGCCGCCGTGGCCGCGCGGATGGAGCAGCTGCTGGCCGCCGGCACCGAGGCCGTCCTGTGCGGTGACTGGAACATCGCGCACACCGAGGCCGACATCAAGAATTGGAAGGGCAACGTCAAGAAGGCCGGGTTCCTGCCACAGGAACGTCAGTGGCTCAGCGACGTACTGGCCACCGGCTGGGTGGACGTGGTGCGGCAGATGCATCCCGGCGTGGCCGGACCGTATGCCTGGTGGTCGTGGCGGGGTCAGGCCTTCGACAACGACGCCGGTTGGCGCATCGACTACCACCTGGTGACGCCGGGCCTGGCCGCGCGCGTCGTCGCCGCCGAGACCGAACGTCCCGCCGCGTACGCGTTGCGGTGGTCCGACCACGCACCGGTGACGGTGCAGTTCGGCTAGCAATTGCCCACCGACCCATCTGTTCAGCGGCGGCTGCGAGGTCCACTCGGGATTCGTGTCGGGCAGTGCTGAGCAGATGCGGGGGGCCTCGGTCGCACATGAAAAGATGGGCCGATCATGAGCAAACAGGTCGTCTTCTCCGGCGCGCAACCCACCTCCGACTCGCTGCACCTGGGCAACGCGCTGGGTGCGGTCAACCAGTGGGTGGCGATGCAGGACGAGTACGACGCCTACTTCTGCGTCGTCGACCTGCACGCCATCACCGTCCCGCAGGATCCGGCGGTGCTGCGCAACCGCACGCTGGTGACCGCCGCGCAGTACCTGGCCCTGGGCATCGACCCGGCCAGGGCGACCGTCTTCGTCCAGAGCCACGTGCCCGCGCACGCCGAATTAGCTTGGGCGCTGGGCTGTTTCACCGGGTTCGGGCAGGCGTCGCGGATGACGCAGTTCAAGGACAAGGCCGCCAAACAGGGGGCCGACGCCACCACCGTGGGGCTGTTCACCTATCCGGTCCTGATGGCCGCCGACATCCTGCTCTACGACGCCGAGCTGGTCCCGGTGGGGGAGGATCAGCGCCAGCACCTCGAGCTGACCCGCGACGTCGCCCAGCGCTTCAACGCGCGCTTCGGTGACACCCTGATCGTGCCCGAGGCCATGATCCCCAAGGCCACCGCCAAGATCTTCGACCTGCAGGACCCGACGGCCAAGATGAGCAAATCGGCGGCCACCGAGGCCGGGCTGATCAGCCTGCTCGACGATCCGGCACGCACGGCCAAGAAGATCCGGTCGGCGGTCACCGACAGCGATCGCGACATCCGGTTCGATCCCGATACCAAGCCGGGTGTCTCCAATCTGCTGACCATCCAGTCAGCGGTCACCGGGACCGGCATCGACGAATTGGTCGCCGGCTACCAGGGCCGCGGCTACGGCGACCTGAAGAAGGACACCGCCGAGGCGGTCGTCGAGTTCGTCACGCCGATCAAGGCCCGGGTCGACGAGTTGGTCGGTGACCCGGCCGAGCTCGAGGCGGTGCTGGCGGCTGGCGCGCAGCGCGCCCGGGAGGTGTCTGCAAAGACGCTGAACCGGGTATATGAGCGGATAGGGTTCCTACCGCAACTGTCCTGACGCGATTCGTGGAGACTGGATGACCGACCCGGCCAAGCCCGGCTTCCTCGACAGGGTGCGGGCCCGAATGCCGTGGTTCGACCACGTCCTGCGGGCCCAGCAGCGCTACAACGACAGCAAGGGCGACTTCTACGCCGCCGGCATCACGTACTTCACCATCTTCGCGATGTTCCCGATCCTGATGGTCGGCTTCGCCGCCGGCGGTTTCGTCCTGGCCGGGCGGCCCGAGTTGCTCGAACGGATCGAGAACCGGATCAAAGCGGTCATCAACGGCGACCTGGGACAGCAGATCGTGCAGTTGATGGATTCGGCGATCGCCTCCCGCACCTCCGTCGGCATCATCGGCCTGGCCACCGCGCTCTGGGCCGGGCTGGGCTGGATGAACAACCTGCGCGAGGCCCTGAGCCAGATGTGGGGCACCTACCGCGGCGAGTCGCCTGGATTTGTGAGGGCCAAACTCGCCGACGCGATGATGTTGGTGTCGACGTTCGTCGCGATCCTGCTGACCTTGGTGCTCACGGCGCTGGGCAACATGTCGCTGATGGAAAAGGTGTTGGGCTGGATCGGGATTCACGACACGTCGTCGTTGTCGACGCTCTTGACGATCGTCTCGCAGGTGATGTCGCTGGCTGTGTCGTGGCTGCTGTTCACCTGGATCATCGCGCGGCTGCCCCGCGAGAGGGTGACGTGGCGCAGCAGTGCCCGGGCCGGGCTGATCGCGGCGGTGGGCTTCGAGATCTTCAAACAGGTCGGTTCGATCTACCTGCGTTCGGTGGTCACCGGCCCGGCCGGTGCGACGTTCGGGCCGGTGCTGGGCCTGATGGTGTTCGCCTACATCACCGCGCGCCTGGTGTTGTTCTCCACCGCCTGGGCCGCGACCGCCAGTGACACGCCGCGTGCTGTCGAGGCCGAGCGGCCGCCGCCGCCACCACCGGCCGTCATCCACAACCGGGTGGCCCCGGGGGTCGGTCCGCTGCAGGTGGCCGGCGCGGTGCTGGCGGGAGCGGTTGGCGTACTGGGTCTTTCGCGACTTCGGCGGGGCCGGTGAGCATTTCCACGCCGTGGTCCCGGCAGCTGGGCCTGCGGGTGCCGATCGTCAACGCGCCGATGGGCGGCGCCGCCGGTGGCCGGTTGGCCGCCGCGGTTTCGCGGGCCGGCGGCCTGGGGATGGTCGGGATGGGCAGCGCCGCAACGGCTTCGGGTCTGCGCGCCGAGCTGGATCAGCTGGGCGACACCGGGCTGTTCGGCGTCGGGTTGGTGCACTGGGTGATGACCGACCGGCCGGATCTGTTCGAGACGGCGCTGGCGGCGCGGCCGGCCCTGCTCAGCGTCAGCTTCGGTGACGACTACTCCTGGGTGTCCCGGGTGCACGACGCCGGCAGCGCCGCTGCGATGCAGGTGGCCGACGTGGATGCGGCCCGGCGAGCCGCCGATGCGGGCGTCGACGTAATCGTGGCGCGCGGCCTCGAGGGCGGCGGACACGGGGCGCCACTGATCGGCACCCTGCCGCTGCTGGCCGAGGTGCTCGACGCGGTCGAGGTGCCGGTACTGGCGGCCGGCGGCATCGCGTCGCCGCGCGCCCTGGCCGCCGTGCTGGCCGCCGGTGCGTCGGCGGCCTGGGTGGGCACCGCCTTTGCGGCCTGCGCCGAGGCGCTGACCCCCGAGGCTGCCCGCCAAGCGTTGGGTGCGGCCGGGTCGGGTGCCACGGTGATCACCCGGCAGTTCGATCTGGCCGCACAATATCGTTGGCCTGCAACGCTTCCCGAGCGGGTGCTGATCGACGGGGTGGGGCGTCCGACGCCGGTGAACGCGGGGCAGGGGGTTGGGTCGGTCACCACGTCCGAGCCGGCCGCGGCGGTGCTCGACAAGCTGGCCCGCGGTGCCGAGGACTTGCTCAGGCGGTCCCGCGGTTACGTCGATTGACCTGGCGGGCGCCCAGCATCAGGAAGAACACGATGACGCCGCCCACCACGGCGACGCCGACGCGCACCGGGGTGGCATCGATGGCGGGCAGCAGTGGGGACGCATGCGCGGAAGCGGCCGCGGGGTCGTCCTTCTTGGGCAGCAGCGACGGATCGGGGTCGATCAGCGTGCCGACCCGGGTTCCCGGTGGGGTGGCGAAGCCGTAGTCCAGTAGGTGGGCGGCCTGCTCCCACGGCGCGATCGGTTCGCGGGTGCCGTGCAGCAATACCGCCACCAGACGGCGGCCGTCGCGCTCGGCGGCGCCGACGAACGTCTGGCCGGCGTCGTCGGTGTAGCCGGTCTTGCCGCCGAGGGCGCCGGGGTAGTTGTAGAGCAGCTTGTTGTCGTTCTCGAGCTGATAGTTGGGATGGTCACCGCCGTCGGGGGTGGAGTGGCCGGGGAAGTCGAACGTCTTGGTGGCGACGATGTCGGCGAACGTCGGGTTCATCCACGCGTACCGGTAGAACAGGCCGATGTCATAGGCCGAGGTGCTCATGCCCGGGCCGTCCAGGCCGGACGGGGTGGCCACCCGCGTGTCACGGCCGCCGAGCTTGCTGGCCAGCGTGTTGATCTTGCCCAGCGCGACGTCCATGCCGCCGAGTTGGGCGGCCAGCGCGTGTGCGGCGTCGTTGCCGGAGTGCATCAGCAGCCCGTGCAGCAGCTGGTTGACGGTGTAGTTGCCACCGACGTCGACGCCGACCCGGGTGCCCTCGGCATTGGCGTCGTCCTGGGTGCCGGCCACCATCTTGTTCTGGTTGAGCTCGTTGATCGCCTGCATGGCGACGAGCACCTTGATGATGCTGGCGGGCCGGTGCCGCGCATGCGGATCCTTGGCGGCGATCACCTCGCCGGTGTCCAGGTCGGCCACCACCCAGGACTCCGCCGAGACGTCGCCGGGGACCGGCGGGGTGTTGGGCGCCGCGATGATGCCGCAATCCCCCAGGGCATCCCCGCCGACCGGCTTCAGCGGCACCGCCAACGGATCGGGGGTCGGGTCACCGGGCTTGGGAACCTCGGACGCGTCGACGGCCTTGGGCGTGCTGACCTTGTAGGGGCACGGGTCGATCGGCGCCGCGGGGGCGGGATCGGCGCTGGCCAGCGCGGGGCTGGCCAGCAGGAACAGGGCCGCGCTCAGGCCCACCGCGCGTTCGGTCACCCGTCTGAAGCTCGTCATCGTGAGTGCAGATTAGGGCCGCGGGCGCCCCAAATCCGGGAGCCACGCTGTGACTGATGGGGCCAATGTTGCAAATGTGGCTCAGCCCTTGCCGCGAGGAAAGAGCTACAGCAGGCGGCTGGCTTCGCCGAGCACCCGATGCAGGATGCCGTAGATCTCGTCGAACTCCTTCTGCCCGCTGATCAGCGGGGGAGCCAGCTGCACCACTGGGTCGCCACGGTCGTCGGCGCGGCAATACAGCCCGGCCTCCCACAGTGCGGTGGTCAGGAATCCGCGCAGCAGCCGTTCGGACTCATGGTCGTTGAACGTCTCCTTGGTGGCGCGGTCCTTCACCAGCTCGATGCCGTAGAAGAAGCCCTCGCCGCGGATGTCGCCGACGATCGGCAGCTCGTACAGCTGCTCGAGGGTGGTCCGGAAGGCCGGGGCCATCTGCTTGACGTGGTCGTTGAGACCCTCGCGCTCGAAGATGTCGAGGTTGGCCAGCGCGACGGCCGCCGACACCGGGTGCCCGCCGAAGGTGTAGCCGTGCCCGAAGACCGTCTTGCCGTCGTTGAACGGCTCGAACAGCCGGTCGCTGGCGATCATCGCGCCCAGCGGCGAATAGCCCGACGTCAACCCCTTGGCGCTGGTGATGATGTCGGGGATGTAATCGAACTCGTTGCAGGCGAACATCGAACCGATCCGGCCGTAGGCGCAGATCACCTCATCGGACACCAGCAGCACGTCGTACTCGTCGCAGATCTCGCGGACCCGCTGGAAGTATCCCGGCGGCGGCGGGAAGCAGCCACCGGCGTTCTGCACGGGTTCGAGGAAGACGGCGGCGACGGTATCGGGCCCCTCGAATTCGATGGCCTCGGCGATGCGGTCGGCGCAGTAGTCGCCGAACGCCTTGATGTCGGTGTCGTACGGCGCGGGTGCGCGGTAGAAGTTCGTGTTCGGCACGCGGAAACCGCCGGGGGTCGGCGGATCGAACGGTGCCTTGAACGCCGGGATGCCGGTGATCGCCAGGGCGCCCTGTGGCGTGCCGTGGTAGGCGATGGACCGGGACAACACCTTGTACTTGCCCGGTTTGCCGGTGATCTTGAAGTACTGCTTGGCCAGCTTCCACGCGCTCTCGACGGCCTCGCCGCCACCGGTGGTGAAGAACACCCGGTTCAGATCACCGGGCGCGAACGTCGAAAGTCGTTCGGCCAGTTCGATTGCCGGCGGTGTGGCATAGCTCCACAGCGGGAAGAAGGAGAGTGTCTCCGCCTGCTTGGCGGCCGCCTCGGCCAGCTCGGCGCGGCCGTGGCCGACCTGCACGACGAACAGGCCCGACAGCGCGTCGAAGTACTTGCGGCCGGTGTCGTCGTAGATGTATGTGCCTTCGCCGCGGGTGATGATCGGCGGTGTGATCCCGTGCCCGTGGCGGGAGAAGTGGCCCCACAGGTGGCGGTCGGCCTTGGCGGACAAGCTGTCCGAAAGTTGTTGGCGTGATTCAGTAGTGGTCATCGCGTGCCCCAATTGTATTGCTGTTTGACGAGTTTCAGGTAGACCAGTGTTTCGGTTGATATCACCCCGGGGACTGCGCGGATCTTGGTGTTGAGGAGGTCGAGCAGGTCGTCGTCGTCCTCGCAGACGACCTCGACGATGGCGTCGTAGGAACCGGCGGTCAGAACGACGTAGTCGACGGACGGGATGGCGGCCAGCTTGTCGGCGACCTGCAGGGTGTCGCCCGTGCAGCGGATGCCGATCATGGCCTGCCGGGCGAACCCCAGCTGCATCGGGTCGGTGACGGCCACGATCTGCATGACGCCGGAGTCGATCAGTCGCTGGACCCGCTGGCGGACGGCGGCCTCGGACAGGCCGACGGCCTTGCCGATGCCGGCGTACGAGCGCCTGCCGTCCTGCTGCAGGTTCTCGATGATCGCTTTCGACAGCTCGTCGAGCTGCATCGCGGGGGGATTCGACCCATTGGCGGCCGGCTGTGGCATCACTCGATTGTGCACGGAATCCGTTGTTCGAAGCAACCTAAACGATCAATATGAGCGGTAATCCAGGCCTCGATCGCAGGAATGCGTAGCTGGTGCCGACGTGGTGGGCTAGCGTTGGCCCATGACCGCAACGGTACGGGACAAATCGCTGGCCAGCAGCTGGATCGATGGAGTCGCCGTCCAGACCGGTGGTCCCGCGCACCGGGTCATCAACCCGGCGGACGGCTCCGTCGTCGCCGAACTGGCGCTGGCCACCCCCGGTGACGTCGACCGCGCGGTGTCCTCTGCGCGGGCCGCGTTCGCCGAGTGGTCGCGGGCCACCCCGGCGGACCGGTCGGCGGTGCTGGGGAAGCTGGCCGAGCTGATGGACGCCAACGCCGCGACGTTCATCGCCGAGGAGGTCGCCCAGTGCGGTAAGCCGGTGCGGCTGGCCACCGAGTTCGACGTCCCGGGCAGCGTCGACAACATCGCGTTCTTCGCCGGTGCGGCACGGCATTTGGAGGGTAAGGCCACCGCGGAGTATTCCGGTGACCACACCTCGTCGATCCGGCGCGAGGCGGTCGGGGTGGTCGCCACCATCACGCCGTGGAACTACCCGCTGCAGATGGCGGTGTGGAAGGTGATCCCGGCGCTGGCCGCCGGGTGTGCGGTGGTGATCAAGCCGGCCGAGATCACGCCCCTCACCACGCTGACCCTGGCCCGCATAGCCAAGGAGGCCGGCCTGCCCGACGGCGTGCTCAACGTTCTGACCGGCGCGGGGGCGGACGTCGGCACCGCCCTGGCCGGGCACCCGGACGTCGACGTGGTGACGTTCACCGGGTCGACGGCGGTGGGCCGCAGGGTGATGGCCGCCGCCGCGGTGCACGGGCACCGTACGCAGCTCGAGCTCGGCGGCAAGGCACCGTTCGTGGTGTTCGACGATGCCGACCTGGACGCCGCCATCCAGGGGGCTGTCGCCGGCGCGCTGATCAACACCGGGCAGGACTGCACGGCGGCCACCCGCGCGATCGTTTCCGAGGCGGTGTACGACGACTTCGTCGCGGGGGTTGCCGAGGTGATGTCGCGGGTAGTGGCGGGCGATCCGCATGATCCCGACACCGATATCGGGCCGTTGATCTCACTGGCGCATCGGGACAAGGTGGCGGGCATGGTGGCGCGGGCGCCGTCGCAGGGCGGGCGCGTGGTCTGCGGCGGTTCGGCGCCGGACCTGCCGGGCGCGTTCTACCGGCCGACGCTGATCGCCGACGTGGCCGAGACCTCGGAGGTCTACCGCGACGAGATCTTCGGGCCGGTTCTGACGGTTCGTGCGTTCACCGACGACGACGATGCTCTTCGGCAGGCGAATGACACGGTTTACGGGTTGGCGGCGTCGGCCTGGACGCGCGATGTGTACCGCGCCGGTCGGGCGTCACGGGAGATCAACGCCGGCTGCGTGTGGATCAACGACCACATCCCGATCATCTCCGAGATGCCGCACGGTGGCGTGGGAGCCTCCGGCTTCGGCAAGGACATGAGTCAGTACTCCTTCGAGGAGTACCTGACCATCAAGCACGTCATGAGCGATATCACCGGTGTGGCCGAAAAGGGTTGGCACCGAACGATTTTCGCCAAGCGCTAGGTAGTTCAGATTCCCACCGGCGGGGGCGCTCCTATGGAAATCACGGTCACCGCGGCTGGGTCGTTGCCGGAGACCACGACGGTGTGACCGTCCTGGCTGACTGCGACGTCCCTCGCGTTGCTGGCCCCGATCTGCGCGAGCTGCTCGCCCGTTGAACTGTCGAGCACGTGCAGCATGCCTGCCACTGGGTCGGGAATGTACAACAGGCTGCCGTCTGGGCTCAGTGCGATGCCCTGCCACGCCCCCAAGCTGTAGTTGGTCGCCACTGTGGTGACGGTCGCGCTCTCGGTGTCAACCATCACGATCGTGGCGACAGTTCCAACGTCTGGCGAATACGATTGATCGATCGTATACAGTCGGCTGCCGTCGGCGTTGGCCATCAGGTCCACTGGGTAAACGATGCCCGGCAGCGGGATCACGGACGAGACGGTGTGGTCCGGGCCGGAGAGAACCGCAATACCCACGCCGGCCGAATTGGCGCCCGCAAGGAACACGCGTCCGTCGGCGACTGCCGCAACGGCGTGCGGAACGAAGCCGTCCAACGCTACGTCGGACACGACGGTGTTGTCGCTCGTGCGAACGACGACAAGCCTGCGGGAATACGGATCGGCGCCGAAGACGAATTGTCCATCCGGGGACAGCGTGATGTCGTCGAAGGTGTTGTTGGCGGCGATCCAGGTCGAGGATCCGTCAGCCGCAGAGACTGCCGCCATGCCGTGCCCGCACGAGCAGGAGGCGCCCCTCGTGTAGAGGGTTCCGGTCGCCGCATTGACCAACACGTCTTCGGCGCCGACCCCGTAGGTCGCAATGAATTGGCCACCGTAGTAGTAATCGCCGACCGGCTGGATCCTCCCAGTGACATGGCCGGTCGCGAGATCGACGACGGCGACGTAGATCCCATCCGTGACATAAGCGGTCGCGCCGTCGGGGCTGATGTCGACCCTTTCGTGCGAGGTGTATCGCGTCCACGTCGCGGCATCGGTCACCGTTGTCAGCGCGACGGTGGCTGGAGTTACCGGGACGGTGATCGCATCGGTGCTCGCGGTTGCGCCCTGGCCGTCGTCCAGCGAGATGGTGAAGCTGTCGGTAAGGTCTTGCGAACTGGCACCGGGTAGTGCGGCCCGCAACCGCGCGGCCTGAGTCGGTGTGTAGACGTAGCTGACGGCGAACACACCGGGCTGATCGCCTGGCGCAACCGCAAATTCGACTCTGCCTCGCTGGGGCTGCTCGAAACCGACTGAAACGGCCGGGTTATCTCCGTCGAGGTCGGTGACCGTGAATGATCCGGTCACCCGGCCGTCTTCGTCAGGATCGCTCGGTGACGCTGAACCGGTGATCACCGGTGCGGTGTTGACCGGGTTGACGGTGACGGTGACGGATCCCAAGGCGTCGAGGTTGCCGTCGGTGACGGTGTAGGTGAAGGTGTCATCGCCGTGGTAGCCGGCGGCGGGGGTGTAGGTGATGACACCCCCGCTCATCGAGGTGGTGCCGTGCAGTCCCTGGGACACCCCGATGATGACCAGCGGGTCATTCTGGGGGTCGGTGTCGTTGACCAGCAGCTGCGCGTCGGTGAGGGTTACCGGGTTGCCTTCGTCGGTGGTCGCCGTGTCCGCAACGGCATGCGGCCCGTTGCCAACAGCCGTGAGCAACACCATATGCCACCGTCCGACGGACTGGGTGTATACGGCACCATCGGGTAGCGCGGGAATCTCGTTGTGGCCGTAGTCATTGAAGTCGACGGTGATGGCCTGGCCGTCGGAACGAATCAACACCGCGTACCACTCCCCGGCGGTTACTTGGGTATAGACCATTCCCGCGGGCGGCGGCGTGAGCACGCTCTGTCCATCGAACCCGAAGCCGACGGCGACGGCCTGGCCGTCGGAGCGCAGCAGCACCGTCTGGTTGTTGCCGGTGGAAACCTGGGTGTAGGTCAGCCCGGCCGGCGGCAATGGCATTTCGGCTTGCCCGTAGAAGCCATAGCCCGTGGCTACGGCCACACCGTCGGAACGCAGCAGCACCGTGTAGGTGTCGCCTGCGGATACCTGGCGGTAGGTGACGGCGGTTGGAAGCGGGGGGATATCGGTCTGCCCGAAGGTGTTGTCGCCGAACGCGATGGCGGTGCCGTCGGAGCGCAGCAGCACCGTGAATCCGCCGCCGCCGGCGGCCTGGGTGTAGATGAGCCCGGTGGGTGGTTCGGGAACGTCGGTCTGTCCGTAGCTGTTTTCGCCGAAGGCGACGGCTGTGCCGTCGGAGCGCACCAGGATGGTGTGGTAGTCGCCGGCGGCGACGCTGAGGTAGGTGAGTCCGCTTGGCAGTTCGGGGATATCGGTCTGTCCGTAGGTATCGTTGCCGATACCAACGACGGTGCCATCGGAACGCAGCAACACGGTGTGTAACAAGCCGGTCGCCGCCTGGGTATAGATGACTCCGGCGGGCAGGGCCGGAATCTCGGTCTGCCCGTAGTTGCCGACGACCGCAACCGCGTTGTTCACGGTTCCGATCACGGACGTGGTCTCGACACTGTTGTCTCCGTCTGTCGTCGTGATCGTGATGCTGATCTGGGTGCCGGGATGTGCTGCGGCCCAATCGGTGTCGACCACGGTGACAGCGTAGGAGTCACCGGATCCGGTCACGTCGACATGATCGGGGTCGGTGGCAATCACAGTGGTCAGTGCATCGCCGTCCGGGTCGTTGGCGATGACGGTAACGGTCCACGTGTTGCCGGTCTCCGGAGTCGACACCACCCGGTCGATGGCGGGGGCGTCGTTGGTGGGGTTGATGGTGATGTGGACGGTAGCCTCGGCGTCGAGGGCGCCGTCGGCTGCGGTATAGCTGAATTCGTCTGTGCCGCTGTAGTTCTCATCGGGAGTGTAGGTCAGGGTACCGTCGGCGTTGCGGGTGACGGTGCCGTGGGCGCCGTGGCTGAACCATCCGACCGACAAGGCGTCGGTCTCGGGGTCGGTGTCGTTGGCCAGGACATCGATGACGACGGGAGTGTCTTCGTCGGTGGTGGCAGTGTCGTCGTTGGCGGTGGGGGCGTCGTTGGTGTTGGTGAATTCGATGGTGACGGTGGCGGTGTTGCTGTAGTCGGTGCCGTCGAAGGCGCGGTAGGTGAA
>WBZP01000456.1_pt1 | contig 55803 bp, 59 predicted proteins | sample 5204301 | NCBI WGS metagenome assembly WBZP01 (sample SAMN12412401, study PRJNA552823) | activated sludge metagenome | isolation source: activated sludge from nitrification reactor of wastewater treatment plant... | place: USA: Pennsylvania | collected 2017
AGAGGCCGAAGCCGCTCAGGGCGACGACGTCGCGCTGGTCGATGACATAAACGCGCTCTTGTGCTTGAGCAACAGTGGCGCCAAAGCCGATGCCGGCCAGCAGAGCCACAAGAAGAGATTTCTTGGCGTAGTTGATCATGATGGATTCCCTGTCAAAAAAATTGGACGGCGTATTGTAATTCAAAAGTCTACATTCGTTCCTACTGATTGTCCTCGACCTTCCGCCATGTTGCATCCGGGTTGAAAGCCTTCACCCGCGCAGCCTGGGTTGCCGTATCGGGGCCGAGGTTCTTTTCGTAGACCTGGCCATCCTGGTTGATCATGAAAGTCATGACGCCACTCCTGCCATAGCTGGTCGGCCAGGCAACCAGCCCGAAGCCGCCGGTCATGCGGCCGTCCGCGATGTAATTGCGCGCTCCGCCCGGCGCATCCGGGCCCTGGGTGGTCAGGATGCGATAGCTGTAGCCATGGTAGCTGCCCGGCTTGCGGCCCTTTTCGGCTGCGGCATCGGCCAGCAGGCGCCCCAGCGGGCTTGCTTCCCCGTTCGCCTTGGGCGGCCAGTAGAGCCCGTCCATCTTGCCTGCGCTGCTCGCGATCTTCTGCGCATACTCCGGAACGCCGTCCCCGTTGCGGTCCCTGGCAATATATTCCCGCTGGGCGTCGGCGTAGGCCTTGGCGACCTGAATCGCCGACAACTCGTTGCGACCGATCTCGCGGACGGCGATCTCGTCCATGCCGGCCTTCATGTCAAAGCGCCATCCGGAGGCTGCTTTCTCGAGTGGTATCGGCAGGGTCCAGCCCTTCTGCCCAGCAGCAATCCGTGCCCGCCCGTCGCCGTCCAGCTCGATCTTGTGCGACTTGGCCCAAGCCTCGATGAACTCGTAGCGCCGCTCGGCCCCGACGGGGGGGATGAGTTGGCGGAAATTGGCGCCGAACATCGCCCGCAGCGCGGCCTCGTCGCTGTCGATGACGGCGGTGCCGAAGGCTTCCATCGCCGCTTCCGGCGTTGCGAATGATTGTTGACCGGCAGCGACGACAGCCGGTGCCGGCAGGGCCAGCGCGCCGCCAAGAAGAATGGCTGCCAGCAGGCGATTCAGTTTGATCATGTTCATGTCCTGTTCTCCTTAGCGCCGTCCGCCACCGCCACCGCCACGGCCGCCTCCACCACCGCCTCCGCGACCACCGCCTCCGCCGCCACCACTGAGCGAACGGCCGCCGCCTCCACCACCGCCCGCGAAGCTTGAGCCGCCGCCACTACGGCCAGCCCCGGCGGCGCTGCTATGGCCACGGGCGGCATCGCGGTTGCCCGAATTGACGCCGTCGAATGCGCTACCGCCGCGATTGCCACCGGCCCCGCCGACGCCGTCACGCCCACCGGCACCAGCACGGTCACCGCCGATACCGTCACGTCCTCCAGCGCCACCGCGGTCACCGCCGATAGCGTCACGTCCTCCAGCGCCACCGCGGTCACCGCCGATACCGTCACGTCCTCCAGCACCACCGCGGTCACCGCCGAACCCGTCGCGTCCGCCACCTTCGCGTCCGCGGAATTCATTGCGCGCACTTTCGGCCCGCTTGTTGCCGTAGCGCTCGCGCGATGCCTGGTCGCGGTAGCCGGCGTTGCCACGGTGCTGCGCATTGTGCTGCCAGTTGCCGCTGGCACTGACGCTGTTGCGGTTGAAGCTGTTGTTGATGCTGGTGGCGCGGTTGACGTTGACATTCACATCGCCGCGGCCCCAGTTGCAACTGCCGAACATCGCGCCGGCGGCGGCAAAGCCCACGCCCCAGGCAAGGCCGGTGAGCAGCGCGGTTCCAGGATACCAGGCGGCAACGCCCGGATAATAGTAGGGCGGGTAAGCAGGATACGGCCAGGCGCCGTAAACCACGGTCGGATTGTAGGCCGGGACGTAGATCGTCTGCGGCTGGGCCGGCTCGATGATGATGGACTGGGCCTCGGTGCGCACCACCTGCTGCTGGTTGCTCTGGAGGTTGCCGTTGTTCTTGGCCAGTTGGCGCAGGCGCTGTACGGCGGCCAGTACCTCCTTCTGCTGTCCGAGGAAGGCGTCGCCCAGTTTCTGCGTCCACTCGAGTTCCTTGTTCATCATCTCCAGGACGTTGGGAAAGGCGACCAGGGACATGACGCTGACGTCCCAGCTTTCCTTGCCGACCTTCTTTACGGCTTCGTCGCCCTTGAGTTCCGGATTGGCCTTGCTCCAGCGGGCCGCCTGAACGACCTCAAGGGGGTAGGTCGCGGCCATCAGGATCTGCGACAGCAGGGAATCCGGGTAGAGCGCGATGGGGGCGAGCAGCGCGTCGAGTTCCTGTGCCGTGAATGGCGGCGGTGCCGCGGCATCGGCCCCTGGTGGCGCACTGCCCTGTGCGCGGACCGCCGAGACCAGCAGGATGCTGGCCGCCAGCCACCAAAGCACAAACGATCGGATCGTTTTCATCAAGTTCTCCTCAGACATCATGCCTAATACCGACCCGTGCAGCATAGCATGGCGGATTCAACCGGTACAGATTCAGACTGTTGCACGATCAGGCGTATCGGGGCTTGCAGAATTGACCGCTGAATGCGGGCTTTGAGGCTGACTTGGCAACTCCAGTACCGATGTCCTGAGGGCGTTGACGCAACTCCTTGTCAGCGACGAGGCATCGATGCTCTAATTGCCGTGTAGCCATCGCTCAGGAGGAATCAGGAAATGCCAGATACTCACTTCAAGCCCCTGCCCAGGACCAAGCTCAAGAGAGGCGTCCCGTGTTACCTCCCGAAAGTGGCAGTGCGCCCGACAGTCGACGCCAACTCCCCGGCCTTGAAGGCGATGACTGACTTCAGTGGGGCCGTTCCGATCACGGTTTCGCACAATGCCTCACTCGACGAGGCCAACAGGATCATGGCGCTTTGCCATGTGCACTATCTCCTTGTGGCCGATGACCAGAGACAGTTGCTTGGTCTGGTGACCGAGGCCGGCAGCAAGGGTCACCGGCCATTGACGGCTGCCCAGACGCTGGGGGTTCGTCCGGGCGAACTGGTGGTCGGCGATATCATGATCAAGAAGCACGATGACGCCGAAGTCATGCACCTGAGAGACGTGGCCGGGGCAAGAGTGGGCAATGTGGTAGCCACGCTCAGGGAGATGGGGGTGCCTTACTGCCTGGTCGTCGATCACGACGAGGAAGACAATCATGTCCTCTGCGGGGTCTTTTCGCTTTCGCAGATCGAGCGTCAGATGGGGCTCGTACCGCAATCATCGGAAATAGCCCAAACCTTCTCGGATTTGGTCAATTCACTTGACCACTGAGCAAGTCGCCGTTTTTCGCCCCGCAATACCCTGGTTGCGTGCAAGACGGGCAGCCCTTTGGCTGCCACTTGCGAGGTTGCCGATTAGAACCAGCCGCTCAGACTCAACCCGCTGCCGGAATTGACCGCCAGAGCCGTTTTCAGGAAAGCCAGGCAGAGCAGCGTGTAGCCAGCCGCGACGAGATCGTCGGCCATCACCCCGAAGCCATTCTTGACGTGTTGGTCGAAGTAGCGGGCCGGCTGAGGCTTGGTAATGTCGAAATAGCGGAATAGTCCGAAAGCGGTGCCCTGCCAGAGGAAGGTCTCCGGCGTCATGAGCAGAACCAGCCAGAAGGGCACGATTTCGTCCCAGACGATGCTGCCGTGGTCGGGGTCGCCAAGCGCCTTGCCGGTCTTGTCGATGATCCAGATCCCCAGGATATAGGCTGCGGTGAACAGCCAGAGAAGCTCGAAATCCGTGAAGTGTGGCTGGAAGATGTTGAAGCTGAACCAGGCGAACAGGGTACCGAAAGTGCCGGGCGCCTTGGGTGCCAGTCCGCTGCCGCAGCCGCAGGCGAGGAAGTGCGCCGGGTGGGAGAAGAGAAACTTGACGCTTGGCGCGCTTTTGGCGGATTCAGCCAAAGTGATCGTAGCCTCGCCGCGGGAATTCCACCGGATTGTGGTCGGGGTCGAAGACTGTCACTTCGCCGGCACGGCCTTCAACCATGCTGCCGATGCACCACAGTGGGAGGTCAAGGCGGGCCGCGATCCGGGAGACGGTCGGCGCATGTCCGAGGGGAGCGGTGAAACAGAGTTCATAGTCGTCGCCCCCGGCCAACTGACACTCCAGGGCCAGGCGACGCAGGTCGGCATCGTAGCTGTCGCCCTTGGGCAAGTGCGGGAGTTGTACCAGTTGCACGGCGGCGGCCAGCCCGGAACGTTCGCCGATATGGCCGAGGTCGGCGAGCAGGCCATCGGAAACGTCGATGGCGGCGGAAGCGACACCAACCAGCGCTTGCCCGAGGGCGACACGCGGGCGGGGCTTTTCCAGCGCCGCCACGCAGAGCCGGCACCAAGGCATGGGCAATTCGACACGCCCCTGCAGTTGGGCCAGCCCGAGTGCCGCCAGCCCGGGGCGGCCGGATACCCAGATCAGGTCGCCGGATTGTGCACCATCGCGGCGCAGCGCCTGGCCGGGGTCGCATTCGCCAAGTGCGGTGACGCAGACATTGAGCGGCCCGCGGGTCGTGTCGCCGCCGATGATGTCGACACCATATTCGGCAGCGCAGGCGAAGAAACCTTCGCTGAAAGCCGCGATCCACGCCTCGTCGACCGCCGGCATGCTGCCGGCGAGCAACGCCCAGCGTGGGGTGGCGCCCATCGCGGCAAGGTCGGAGAGGTTGACGGCGAGCGCTTTCCAGCCGAGGTTCCCGGGGTCGGTAGCCGGCAGGAAATGCGTTCCGGCGACCAGCATGTCGGTGGTAATCGCCAGCTCCTTGCCGGGCGTTGGCTGAAGCAGGGCGCAGTCATCGCCGGGGCCAAGGATCGCCGACGGCGTGGCGCGGGCAAAATACCTGTCGATCAGGGCGAATTCCCCAGGCATCAACGCCCCTTTTTCTTGGCTTCCACTTCTGCCGGGCGCACCTCGGCCGCCACCTTGTCGAGAACGCCATTGACGTACTTGTGGCCGTCGGTGCCGCCGAAGGACTTGGTCAGCTCGATCGCCTCGTTGATGATCACCCGGTAGGGGATCTCAGGATTGTTTGCCAGTTCGCAGGCGCCCATCAGCAGTACGCAGGCTTCGATTGGCGAAAGCTCCTTGAACGGACGGTCGATGTGGGCCGCTACCAGCGGCGTCAGTTGTTCGTGCTGGCCGATGACGCCGCGCAGGGTGCTCACGAAGAAGTCGCGGTCAGCCTTGGCGAAATCTTCCAATTCCGGAATCTCGGCCTCGATGGTCGGCGCGTCGGCACCGCCCACGCGCCACTGATACAGCCCCTGCAACACGAACTCGCGGGCCCGGCGGCGGGCCGATCGCGGTGGCGCCTTGGATTCCTGCGGCGGCTCGGTATCGCTGGCGAAAGTGGTCATTGAGCAAGCGCCTTCTGGAGGTTGGCCATCTCGACGGCAGCCTGGGCGCAATCGCTGCCCTTCTGCTGCATGCGGACTTCGGCCTGATCGTCGCTATCGCAGGTCAGGATGCCATTGGCGATCGGGATACCGGTATCGAGTTGCACGTCCATCACGGCGCGGCAGGAATCGTTGGAAACCACCTCGAAGTGATAGGTGTCGCCACGAATCACCGCGCCGAGAGCAATCAGTGCATCGTACCTGCCGCTTTGCGCCATGCTCTGCAGAACAAGCGGGATCTCCAGCGCGCCCGGCACGTTGGCGATGACCATGTCGCCATCGGCAACCCCGAGCCGCTTCAATTCAGCGACGCAGGCCGAGAGCAGCCCCTCGCAAAGCGGCAGGTTGAAACGGCTCATGACGATGCCGACCTTGAGACCGGCGCCGGCGAGGTTGTTGTCGTATTCGTAGATGTTTTCGAAGCGGGACATGGCTTAGAGCTCCGCGGGAGAGGTGACGAAACCGGTGACTTCAAGTTCGAAGCCAGCCATCGAGGGCATCCGGCGCGGGCTGGACAGCAAGCGCATCTTGGTGACTCCAAGATCGCGCAGTATCTGGGCGCCGATGCCGTAGGTGCGCGGGTCCCACTTGGTCCGGGTACGTGGCGCCACGCCGGTCAGGCGCGTGAGCAGCGCCTCGCTGTCTTCCGGGCGATGCATCAGGACGATGACGCCGTGACCGTTCCTGGCCAGCGCCGCCTGCGCTTCGGCGATGGAAAAGGACTGCGGCTTGCTTTCAGGATCGAGGAAATCAAGCACGGAAAGTGGCTCGTGGACTCGCACCAGCGTTTCCTCGCCGGTCGGAATTTCGCCCTTGACCAGCACCAGATGCGTCGCGCCGCTGGCGCGGTCGACGTAGGCGTGCAGGCGAAAATCGCCCTGGGCGGTCTGAATCGTCTTGCTGGTGACGCGCTCGACCAGGGTCTCGGACGCGGCGCGGTAGTGAATGAGGTCCGTGATGGTGCCGATCTTGAGGCCGTGTTCTTGCGCGAATTCGATCAGTTCGGGCAGGCGCGCCATCGTACCGTCATCGTTCATGATTTCGCAGATGACCGAAGCAGGCTCCAGACCCGCCATGCCGGCCAGGTCGCAGCCGGCTTCCGTGTGGCCCGCGCGAACCAGCACGCCGCCAGCGCGGGCCGTGATCGGGAAAACATGGCCGGGTTGCACGATGTCATCGGCCGTCGAGCTCCTGGCGACGGCCACCTGAATCGTGCGCGCCCGGTCAGCGGCCGAGATGCCTGTAGTAACCCCCGCGGCGGCCTCGATCGAAACGGTGAATGCCGTTCCGTACTGGGTCTTGTTGTTGGGTGCCATCTGCGCCAACCCGAGATTCTTGCAGCGCTCTTCGGTCAAGGTCAGGCAAATCAGGCCACGCCCATGCTTGGCCATGAAGTTGATCGCCTCCGGCGTGATGTGCTCGGCGGCCATGACCAGGTCACCTTCGTTCTCGCGTTCCTCCTCATCGACCAGGACAACCATGCGCCCCGCTCTCAACTCGGCGACGATATCAGCGGTGGGGGCGATGGCGGGATGGGGCGGCATGAGATTTCAGAAACGGCACAGAGGGGGTCACATTCTCGCAGAAACAGTCAGTTGGCACATGACTTTAGCGCGACGGAGAGGCTCTCGCCATGGAACCGGTCCATGCCACAACGGGCAGTTCGCCGCTCAAGCCAGCTTCGCAAAAGACCACACGGAGGTGACCGTTGCATCGCCATGCGAGCAACTCCCGCAAGCCGGATCACGTTCATCGTCGTTGGCGCGTGTCTGGAAGGGCTGTCGCCGGCCTTACTCCGCTTGCGACAAGTTGTTCAGTCCCAGCCGCCACAGCGAAGTCACTTCGGCCGCTCGAGCGATGTGCAGCGAGTCGCTGCCGTTCCTTGCCTTGGGATGACTCGGGCGGGTATCGAGCCGGCCGAGCACCTTCAGGCCAGCAGCGGCGACCCAGCTGAGCAGTTCATCGCGCGAACGCAGGCCGAGGTGCTCGGCCAGGTCGGAGAGGATCAACCAGCCCTCGCCACCCGGCTGAAGATGCGCCGCCAGTCCGGCAAGAAAGCCACGGAGCATGCGCGACTCGGGATCGTAGACGGCGTATTCGACCGGCGAACTCGGCTGCGCCGGCACCCAGGGCGGATTGCACACCACCAGCGGCGCCCGACCGGCCGGGAAGAGATCGGCCTCGATCACCTCGATGGTTGCGGTCAACCCCAAATTTCGGGCATTTTCCGTAGCGCACAGCAATGCCCGGGAATCCCGGTCGGTGGCAACCACACGCCGGATGCCGCGCCGCGCCAGCACAGCGGCCAGGATGCCGGAACCGGTGCCGATGTCGAAGGCCAGATCGCAGCCCGCCGGCAGCGGCGCCCGGCCTACCAGATCGACATACTCGCCACGCACCGGCGAAAAGACGCCGAAGTGGGGGTAAATCCGCCCCTCCACCGCCGGCACCGGAATTCCCTTCTTGCGCCACTCATGCGCGCTGACCAGCGCCAGCAGGCCACGCAGGGAAATCACCGAATCCTCGCCGCCCGGCCCCAACGCCTCAAGACAAGCCGCCGCCACTTCCTGCCCACGGCGCAACGGCACGCGGTAATCGGCCGTCAAGGGCACCAGCAGTCGCCCAAGAATCGCCGCCCGCCGCCCCTGCGCCGCGCGATGCTGGTGAAAAGCCTCGGCCAACGTCGCCGGCCTCTTCTGCGAACCCTCACGCGGCCCACGATCCGCTCGCCGCGCCAGCGCCTGAAGCAAGTTGCGCGCATTCTGGTAATCGCCGCGCCAAAGAATCGCCGTCCCCTTCGCCACCAGCCGACAAGCCGCATCGGCCGTCAGCGTGTCATCGGCGACAACAACCGATTCCGGCGCCGCCACCCCGGCCTCGGAACGCCAGCGGGCAACATGCTCGACACCGGCTTCCTGCCAGCGAATGATGGGGTACGGGATGGTGGTCATGCGGCATTGTAGGGGAGAAGGAATTTCCCCGATGAGTTGAAGGATGCCGCCTCGGCACTCCGAAGCCTGCGTAACAATCGGGGAACTGCTGCGAACGGCCAGAAGCGGGTTTTCACTGCAGGGAGGGATAGGCAGATAATGTTCCAATCTTCCCTTTGCAGGAGCCACAAATGAGCGATTGCTGTTCCTCGTCCAGGCACAACACAAACCACCCTAAGAAGCATCCTTGCCCAATCACTGGAATGGAATACACAGAGGTGTCGGCGAGGACAATTGCGCACCACATCATGGGCGCATGGGAATGGTCGCCGACCTCCGGTCGCTATTTCTTTTGCGACGACCCTGAGTGCGATGTTGTGTATTTCGGTGAAGATGGCTCGACTATTCTCAAGATACAACTACGCACGCGGGTCGGACTGAAGGAACATTCGGGCGATCGCCTTCTTTGCTATTGCTTCGGTATCAGCAAGGATGATTTTCAGGGCAACCCCGCAAGCAAGGAATTCGTAATGGCGCAGACAAAAGCTGGTTTGTGTTCGCGCGAAACCAGTAATCCGTCGGGGCGTTGCTGCCTGAAGAACTTCCCAGAATCAACGAATTGACTGTCCTCAAAGGGCACGAAGGAGCCGGACGACTTTGATACGGCATCGGACGGAACCGGGTCAAGTGCCAACCTTCGCAGATGCAAATCACACCCATCGCCACGCGGGAAAAGAAGGTGGAAAGCCAGCCGATAAGCCGGGTTCTGTTCCCCCCTTGCGGGGTTTGGCAATCATTCCTCTAGGCCTGCCGTCACCGACAGGCTCAAGCAACCTACCCGGAAGCAGCGCGGGCCACGCCTCAGCTTCCCTATTTGGTCTTGCTCCGGATGGGGTTTGGCGTGCCGTCGAACGTTGCCGCCGACGCGGTGAGCTCTTGCCTCGCCGTTTCACCCTTACCGACCGGGTTCCCCCGACCGGCGGTTTACTTTCTGTTCCACTTTCCGTTGCCTTGGGTCTTGCGACTTGCTGCACCCAGCCGTTAGCTGGCATCCTGCCCTGTGGAGCCCGGACTTTCCTCCCGATACTCGCGTATCCAGCGATTGCCTGGCCGACTTTCCAGCGCAAATTATCGCACGCCTGACGCGCGTCACGGTATCATGTGCGGTTCGACTTCACCGAATCGGTGAATCACTTATTGACCGGAGAAATATACTTGGCAAAAGAAGAACTACTTGAAATGCAGGGCGTCGTGAACGACGTCCTTCCCGATACCCGCTTCCGCGTCACACTGGAGAACGGTCACGAACTGGTCGCCTACACGTCGGGCAAAATGAAGAAGAATCACATCCGGATTCTGGTTGGCGACAAGGTCACGCTCGAACTATCCCCCTACGACCTGAGCAAGGGCCGCATCACCTTCCGGCACATCGAAACCCGGACCGGCACCCCACCGCCGCCACGCCGCCGCCGCTTCTGATCCAGCGCCGCCGAAGGCGAACGCCGCTCGGAACTGACCGAGCGCTCTTACGCAGCGACTCGCAGTCTCAGCTGCCGGCGACAGGCAACGCCGTCTGGTCGACCACCCGCCGCAGGACAAAACTCGAATGCACACCGGTCACGCCGGGAATGCGCGTAATTCGGTTGAGCAGCAGTTCCTGGTAGGCGTCCATGTCGCTCACCACAACCTTCAACTGGTAATCGGCGTCCTGCCCGGTAATCAGCAGGCACTCCAGCACTTCAGGATTCTCGGCGACCTGAGCCTCGAACTTGGCAAAGCGCTCCGGCGTGTGCTGGTCCATCGAGATGTGGATCAGCGCCATCAGCGACAACCCGAGCTTCCGGCTGTCAAGCAGCGCACGATAGGCGGTGATGAACCCCGACTCTTCGAGGCTTCGCACCCGGCGCAGACAGGGTGATGCAGAGAGCCCGATGCGATCGGCGAGATCCTGGTTGCTGATGCGCCCCTCGCGTTGCAGTATCTCAAGAATCTGCCGGTCGTAGCGGTCGAGTTGCATGCTTTGCTCCAGGTGGGTCATTGAGTTGCCATCTTGCGCCGAGGTGAATCCTGCCGCAAGTACTCGCCTCACAGGAACAGAAATGCGCAACAATCATTCGCACTCTTGGGCTACCCCGACTCAGCGAATGCTTTGTGCGAATGGCAATTTGTGCATAGCCCGAGCAATGATCGGCAGCGGCCTCCAGAGCTTGCCCCTCATACCACGGCGAGCAGCTCGCAATGCAGCGGCCGCCAACACTGCGTAGCGTCCAGACGACGACGCATCCCTTGTTTTGGCGCCATTGTCGCGATGGTTCAGCGGTGCAACTGGAACTCTGTCAGTAATTGGCACTCTCAGGCCAGGAGTGCTAAAATGAATTTGAATGTTAAAGGAGATGAACACGCCATGACCCATGCCCTGTCTTTCCCAACCGTCTCGACAGTCGGCAGCATCGATGCCTATATCCAGGCAGCGAATCGCTATCCGATGCTCACCGAGGTCGAGGAAAAGCGGCTGGCCGAGCGCTTCCATAATGACGGAGATGTGGAAGCGGCGCGTCAACTCGTCCTCTCGCACCTTCGCCTCGTCATCTCGATCGCCCGCGGCTATCTCGGCTACGGCCTGCCGCATGCCGATCTGATCCAGGAAGGTAATATCGGCCTGATGAAAGCCGTCAAGCGCTTTGACTCAACCCGCGGCGTGCGCCTCGTTTCGTTCGCCATGCACTGGATCAAGGCCGAAATCCACGAATACATTCTGAAGAACTGGCGCATGGTGAAGGTCGCGACAACCAAGGCGCAGCGCAAGCTGTTCTTTAACCTGCGCAGCCTGAAGAACGACTATGAAGGCGTTGATACGCTGTCCGGCACGCAGGCGACCGAGGTCGCGGTACGGCTCGGCGTCAAGCAGGAAGAAGTTGTCGAGATGGAGACCCGGCTGACCGGTCGCGACTTGGCGCTCGAAGGCAACCCTGACGACGGCGACGAGGCCTTCGCTCCGATCGACTACCTCGCCGACTCGCGCTACGAACCGACCCGCGTACTCGAGAACAAGGCGCTCGCCCGTCTCCACAATGAAGGTCTGCACGAGGCGCTGCAGGAACTCGATCCGCGCAGTCGCCGGATTGTCGAGGCGCGCTGGCTGCTCGACGGTGAAGCGGCCACACTGCACGAACTGGCAGCCGAATTCTCCGTCTCGGCCGAGCGCATTCGTCAGATCGAGGTCAAGGCGCTGCAGAAGATGCGCGGTGTGCTGGCCGCCTGAAACTCAGAGGCCCACGACAAAGGGGAGCCGGCGGCTCCCCTTTGTCGTTTACCCTCGCGAATCACTCTCTCGCGGCAGTGGAAGCCGGGTTGTTGAAGCGCAGACCGAAGGAAAATACATTCTTCGAGCAGACATCGATGCAGCGCCCGCAGTTGGTGCAGTTGGCAGCCAGAATCACCGGCCCGACCCCCTTTCTCTCGCCCTTGAGTGCCGGCCGTATGACCTGCGGCTCCGGGCAGACTTCGAAGCAGTCCATGCAGTCGTTGCAGTCGGAACGTTGCGGCGCGGAAACATGCACCGGGCTCCAGCGGCCGAGCAGACTGTAGAAAGCGCCCACCGGGCAGAGTCGACCGCACCAGCCGCGACTCATCACGAAGAGATCGAATAGGAAGACGGCAACGACCACGGTCCACGCCGCGCCGAGACCGAAAATCAGTCCCCGGTGGAGCATCGACACCGGATTGATCAGTTCCCACAGCACGACGCCGGTCGCCGCCGAGCCGGCCAGGGTCATCCCGAGGATCCAGTAACGGGTATTGCGCGAGAGATGCACGCTGCCCTTGATACCGAAACGGTCGCGCAACCAGCCGGCGGCGTCGGTCACCGGATTGACCGGACAGACCCAGCTGCAATACGCCCTGCCGCCGACCAGCAGGTAGACAATGACGATGATGGCGAGGCCGATCAACCCGAGTTTCTCCGGGAAATGACCGGTCATGGCCGCCTGGAGGGCGACGTAGGGATCGGTCAGCGGCAGGAGGTCGAGGGTGTAGCTGTAGTTCAGGTTGCCCTTGACGATCCAGATGCCGGCCAGCGGACCGAGCAGAAACAGGGCCAGAATGCCGAACTGCGAGAGGCGGCGCAACAGCAGCCACTTGTTCGCCCGTAATCGGCCCTTGACCGCGACCGCCTCGGCACCGATGCGTTTGCCGCTCATGGCTTCCCGCCCAGCCCAGGCGGTGCGCCCGGAATGATGCCCCCCTCGGCCCCGACGAGTCCGCGCGCCGGCGCTGTCTGGCCGCTGGCCGGGTCGTAATGGCCGGGCAACGAGGTGCCTTCCGGCAGACGGTCAGGCAGGTCAATGATGTTCCGGTCCTCGATCAGGGAGTGACCGGCCTTCTTCTGCTCCTCCCAGCCGACACGATAGTGCTTGCCGAGCTGACCCTTGGCCAGCTTCGGCGGTAGCACGCGAATCGCCGCCTCTTCCAGGACGCAGGATTTCTCGCACTTGCCGCAGCCAGTGCAATGCTCGGAATGAACCGTCGGCAGGAACATCGCGTGGCGACCGGTACGCCGGTTGGGAACCATCTCCAGGGTGATCGCCTTGTCGATGACCGGGCAGATGCGATAGCAAACATCGCAACGCAGGCCGAGGAAATTGAGACAGGTCTCGTGGTCGATCAACACGGCGATGCCCATCCGGGCCTTGTTGATGTCGGTCAGTTCATGATCGAGCGCCTTTGTCGGACAGGCCTTGACGCAAGGAATGTCCTCGCACATCTCGCACGGGATGTTGCGCGCCGTGAAATAGGGCGTTCCGGTTGCCACCGGGGTTTCGGGTCTGGCGAGTTCGAGGATGTCGTAGGGGCAGTCGCGCACACACAGTCCGCAACGGATGCAGGCGCCGAGAAAATCATCCTCGGCGAGGGCGCCTGGCGGACGCAAGGCCAGTGCCGGCAGCGCCTTCGACTGCTTGGCATACAGCCCGAGGCCGAGGCCGAGCATGCCGACGCCGCAGGCCATCCTCGCGGCATCGAGGAGAAACTGGCGCCGATTGGCCGCCTTCGTCGGAAGTCTTCCGTCTTTCGTTGTCATATCCGCATCAGGTTGTCCGGCGGAGCGTTCGTTTGACCCGATCGCGCCACTACCTGATTGCCGCTTTCTTCGTTTGTCCTGTCGCCCGTCACCTTACTCCATCAGCGTTGACGAATACTTGGCCTGGATCAAATGGGCGCGATTTCGCCCGCTTTCGTCGCGGAAAGGCGCCGGACGTCAGAGGCGCGGCAGTACGGCGCGCGCCGCCGCCGCGCACTGGGCAGCAACCTCGTCGACCGGAACCGAGCGCAGGTCGGCCAGGACGCTGGCGATGCGCGGCAACTCGGCGGGCGAATTGCGGCCACCGCCCAGCCACGCCGGCGGGATGTCCGGCGCATCGGTTTCGAGGACGATCGCTGCCAGCGGCAGTTCGGCTGCCAGCTTGCGGATGCGGGTCGACCCGGGGAAGGTCATGGCGCCGCCGAAACCGAGCTTGAAGCCGAGCCTGATGAATTCGTCCGCCTGCTGGCGGCTGCCGTTGAAGGCGTGGGCGATGCCGCCGGGAACCCGGATTTGCCGCAGGTGCTTCAGGATCTGATCGATCGCCCGCCTGACATGCAGCAACACCGGCAGGTCGAACTCACGGGCGAGTTTCAGTTGCTCGACAAGATAGAACGCCTGGCGGGCCGGGTCGCTGTCGGTCACGTGGAAGTCGAGGCCGATTTCGCCGATGGCCACCGGCTGCTCGCGCTCCAGCCAGTCGCGCAGGACGGCCACGTCGGATTCCTGCGCTCCCATCACGTAGAGCGGATGAATGCCGTAGGCGGCGACGCAGCCCGCGTAACGTTCGACGCTGGTTTTGACCTTCTGGAAGCTGTCGACCGCAACCGCCGGCACGACGATGCGCTCGACGCCGGCGGCCAGCGCCGCCGCATGCACCGCGTCACGATCGAAATCGAATTCGGCCGCGTCGAGGTGACAGTGGGTGTCGATCAGCATCCGAGGAACGGAAAGTCCGGCGCCGGGCGCCGACCGCTCATCAGGTCGGCGAGGGCAGCGGCCGAGCCACAGGCCATCGTCCAGCCAAGGGTGCCGTGGCCGGTGTTGAGCCACAGGCCGGGATAGCGGGTGCTGCCGATGCACGGGACATTCGATGGCGTCGACGGGCGCAGGCCGCACCAGAATTGCGGCTCGCCGGCTGCTTCGAGGGCCGGAAAGAGCTGGTGGGCGCGTCGCAGCAGCGCGTTGCAGCGCACCGGGTTGAGTTCGAGGTTGTAACCGTTGAACTCCGCCGTTCCGGCAATCCGCAGGCGATTGCCGAGCCGGGAAAAGACCAGGCGGTGCTCGTCGTCGGTCAGGCTGACGGTCGGCGCCACTGTCGCGTCCGATAATGGCACGGTTGCCGAATAGCCCTTCGCCGGAATGACCGGCAGACGCACCCCCAGCGGGCGCAGCAGGAGGGGTGTGTAACTGCCGAGGGCGACGACGCAGGCATCGGCGGTCAACAGTTGGCTGCCTGCCGGACCACTGACCATGACGCCGGCGATGCGGCCGCCGCTGGCGGTGATGCGGTCGACCGTCGAATTGAAGCGGAATTCGACGCCCAACGCGGCAGCGCGTTCAGCCAGCGCTCCTGTAAACTTGTACGCATCGCCCGACTCGTCGGTTGGCGTGTAGGTACCGCCAGCCAACCGCTGGCGGGCACCGGCGAGCGCTGGTTCGATTTCGACGCAGCGCTCGGCGCTGACGGGTTCGCGGTCGAGCCCGAATTCGCGCATGGTTCGCGCCGCCTCCATGGCCCCGGCAAAGGCCCGCGGGTCAGCGTAAAGATGCAGGATGCCGCGCTCGAGCTGGTCGTATTCAAGCCCGAGTTCGTGGCGCAAGGACTGCAGGCAACCGCGACTGTATAGCGCCAGCGCGACGATGGCCGCAATGTTGCGCCGGGTGTGCGCGGGCCGGCACTCGTTCAGGAACCGCAGGCCCCACATGAATTGCGCGGGGTCGGCCCGCCAGCGCCAGAGCAGCGGCGCATCCTCGTGGCCCAGCCACCTGATGACCTGCGGCAGCACATGGGGATTGGCCCACGGCTCGGCATGCGAAACGGAAATCTGACCACCGTTGGCGAAGCTGGTCTCGTTGCCGGCGACCGGCTGGCGGTCGACCACCACAACCTCGTGACCGGCACGGGCCAAATACCAGGCGCTGGTTATTCCGACCACACCGGCACCCAGGACGAGAACCTTCAAACCTCCCCCTCGCCCTCGCGTTCACGCGCGATCCGGGTGACTTCGGGAGTATGGCGCAGGCGGCGCATCACCGCGGCAAGGTGCGTGCGGTTGGCAACCTCGATGGTGAAATGGAGCAGCGTCACCAGCTTGTCCGGATTGGCATCCATCGCCACACTATCGATGTTCGAATCGGCTGCGGCTATCGCGGAAGCCGCCTGCGCGAGGGCGCCGCGCTGGTTCTTGACCTCGACCATGATGCGGACATCGAACAGCCGGCCTTCTTCCGGTTCCCACTCGACATTGATCCATTGATGCGGTTCTCGCGAACGCGACTTGCGAATGGTCGGACAGTCGCCGACATGGATGATGAGGCCGCTGCCCTTCTTGATCGAGCCGATGATCGGATCTCCGGGAATTGGCTGGCAGCAATGTGCCAGCTGCACCGCCATGCCTTCGGTGCCGCGGATGGCAAGGGCCGCGTGACTCGGCGCAACGACGGACATCTCATCGCGTGCCAGCAGCCGGCGCGCGACCACCGACGAGAGGCGCTTGCCAAGGCCGATGTCGGCATACAAATCCTCCAGCGTCCGCTTGCCGCAGGCCTTCACCAGGTGATGCCATGCCTCGCGGGGAATGACAGCCGGGACGACTCCGAGGGAGAGCAGTTCTTGGTTGAGCAACCGCTCACCGAGGCTGGACGATTCCTCGTTCCGCATGGTCCGCAGAAAGTGGCGGATCTTGCTGCGCGCGCGGCCCGTCCTGACGATGCCAAGCCATTCCGTGTTCGGAGTCACGTGGGGCGCCGTGACGATCTCGACCATGTCCCCATTGTGAAGCTGGGTGCTTAATGGCGCGAGCTCCTGATTGATTCGCGCTGCCGAGCAATGATGCCCGACATCGGTGTGCACGTTGTAGGCGAAGTCGATCACCGTCGCGCCACGCGGCAAGGACATGATCTTGCCCCTGGGCGTAAACACGTAGACCTGATCGGGAAAGAGGTCGATCTTGACGTTTTCGAAGAACTCTGCGGAATCCCCGCTCTGCATCTCGAGCAGGGACTGCAACCATCTGTGCGTCCTGATCTGCAGGTCGGCGCCGCTTTCCTCGACATCCTTGTACAGCCAGTGCGCAGCCACGCCTTCCTGCGCGACATGGTGCATTTCCTGCGTGCGGACCTGTACCTCGACCGGCGTACCGTGCGGGCCGATCAACGTCGTGTGCAGCGACTGGTAACTATTGGACTTGGGAATGGCGATGTAGTCCTTGAACTTGCCGGGCACCGGCTTGAACAGGCCGTGCAGCGCCCCGATCGCCATGTAACAGTACGGCACAGTATCCACGACGACACGAAAACCGTAGAGATCCAGCACCTCCGAGAACGACACACATTTTTCCCGCATCTTCCGATAGATCGAGAACAGGCTTTTTTCGCGGCCGAAAACATCGGCATGCAGACCCGCCTCGGCCAGCTTTCCGGCTATCGCGTCCTGAATCCACAACAGCATTTCCTTCCGGTTGCCGCGAGCGGCCTGAAGCGCCTTGGACAGCACTGCCGCCCGATAGGGATGAATCAACTGGAAGGACATGTCCTGCAGCTCGCGATAGAGCTTGCTCAACCCCAAGCGCAGGGCAATCGGCGCATAGATGTCGAGGGTCTCGATAGCGATCCGCCGACACTTGTCTGGACGCATTCCGGCCATTGTCTGCAGGTTGTGTTGACGGTCAGCCAGTTTGATCAGCACGACGCGCAGGTCGCGCGCCATGGCCATCAGCATCTTGCGGAAATTCTCCGCCTGCGCCTCCTGGTAGGTGGCAAACTCCATCCGGTCGAGCTTGGACAAGCCATCGACGAGTTCTGCCACCTCGCGACCGAACCGGTCGGCGATATCACGCTTGCTCGTGGCGGTGTCTTCCAGAACGTCATGCAGAAGGGCCGCGGCGACGGCTTCGCCATCCATGCGCCACTCCGCTACGGCGCCGGCAACCGCCAGCGGATGCGTTATGTAGGGCTCACCTGACATGCGCTTCTGGTTGGCATGCGCGCGTGCCGAGAAGACATAGGCTTCCTTGACGCGCCCTATGTCAGCAGAGGAAAGGTAATCGAGACTATCCAGGAAGACTTGGTAGGCGGGGTCTTCCCAGGCGGGCGGATCAGATGGCTCGACTGTACCCATCGGCCTTCACCGCCCCCCAACCTCAGGCCTGGCCGCGATTGAGCACTTCCAGGCCATACTTGCCGAGTGCCAGTTCGCGCAGCGCGATGACGGTCGGTTTGTCGCGGCCGGCCGCGACCATCGGCGTTGCGCCGTTGGCGATCTGGCGCGCACGATAGGTGGCCGCCAGCGTCATCTGGAAGCGGTTGGGAATTTTCTTGAGGCAATCATCACTTGTTACTCGGGCCATCTGGAACCTCTGAATCAAATCATTGTGCAAAAAGGCTGGCGTGTCGCGCACGCTGTGCCGCAAGCCTAAGGCGGGAAGCGCGTACCACGGCACGCAGATCGTCCAGCGCCTGTTCGAGACTGGCGTTGATAATAACATAGTCGAATTCGCCAACATGGCGCATCTCGGCCTGCGCCGCAGCCAGCCTGCGGGCAATTACGTCGGCGCTGTCGGTACCGCGCGCGGTCAGGCGGCTGGTCAATTCATCCATCGACGGCGGCAGAATGAATATCCCGATTGCCTCGGGAAAGGCCGAGCGCACCTGTTGCGCGCCTTGCCAGTCGATTTCGAGCAGAACGTCGTGGCCGGCAGCCAGTTGCCCGGCGATCCACTTGTTCGAGGTACCGTAGAAGTTTCCATGGACTTCAGCCCACTCAAGAAACTCCTGGCGGGCGATCATCTCCCGGAACGTCGCGGCATCGACAAAATGATAGTCGCGGCCATCGCGCTCACCCGGCCGCGGGGAGCGTGTGGTGAAGGAAACGGACAGATGCACGTCCGCTTCCCGTTCGAGCAACAGGTGAACCAGCGTGGTCTTGCCGGCCCCGGAAGGGGCCGCGACAACGTAGAGATTTCCCGCCATTTCGGCTTTCCAGTATGCCGGAGGCCGCTGTGGCGACGTCGTGGCCGGCCCCTCTCTCAGAGCGGCGGAATACGCAGGTTCTGTCCCGGATAGATCTTGTTCGGATCCTTCAGCATCGGCTTGTTGGCCTCGAAGATCACCGGATACTTGGAGGCGTTGCCATACTGTTCGGCAGCGATCTTGGACAACGTGTCACCACTGACGACGGTGTAGAAGCGCGCTTCCGCAGCCGGCGCTTCGACCGTAAGATGATCCTCGACATTATCGACGCCGTGCACGTTGCCCGCGGCAAGAATGATCTTCTCGCGGTTTTCCTGATCCGGCGTCGAGCCGGAGATTGAAACCTGGCCGCCCATGAAGCTGACCATCAGATTGCTCCACTTGAGACCGAGGCTGTTGATGTGATCAAAAATCGCCTGGGCCGCGGCCTGGTTAAGGCGAGTCTGTTCCTCCGGGGATACATCGTCCTTGTGTCCGAACAGCTTTTCTCCAGCTTCCTTGATAAAAGCGAATAGTCCCATCTTTGGTCTCCTCAAAAAGTCCACCGGCACCCACCGGCGTGACAAGAATGTACCGTAGACGCCAAGCACCGGCAGGTCAAGACAATACGGCACCTGTGGCTGGCGGAATGGCGATGGCCCGCGAATCCGGGCTCCCGGACCGCAGGCTCATTCTTGTTGCTACTCTGGCGCCACTTCAGGCGCCTTTTTTGCGGCCGCCCTTGGTACCCGGGTCGTCGGCGTCCTCTTGACCGCCATGGCCTTCTTGACCGCCGGCGTCTTTTCGGCCGCCGGCGTTTCAGCAGCGCCCGCCTTCGCGACCGGGGCGGCCTTGAGTGTCGCCCTCGGCGCTCTGACGGCCTTTGCCGGCGCTGCCTTGACGGCTGGCCTGCTCCCGCCGGCGCCCATCCAGGTCAGGCGCGCCTTCTTGGCCAGCGCGACGACCTTGGCAATATCCTTGTCGGTGTAGACCCCCTTGACGCCGGAAATGGCGGCCAGTTTCATGCCGTGCTTGAGGCCCAGCTTGTAGATTTCCTTGACCTTCTCCCACTCGGTATCGCGGCCGATGGTGAACACCTCGAAACGGCCCTCGAGTGCCAGCACGATGGTTTCGGCGAGGCAAGCGTAAATGACGTTGTTCGGAAGCCCGATGTTCTTCATTCCATGAACTTTTGTCGGGAGTTCAATCTCGCCCGATTCGATGACCAGAACGTCCGGACGCTTGGCAACTTCGCTGGCGGGCAGGTCGAGCGGACGGGCGACGTCGGTGATGACGCAGCCGGGTTTGACCTTGGTGATATCCAGAACCGACTTGCCGGCGCCCGAGGTGGCGGTCACGATCATGTCCATGTCGCCGAGCACGTCGTCATAGCTGGTGGTGGTGAAAACCTTGGCGTCCGGCGTGTCCTTCAGGATGGATGCCTTGAGCTTGTCCAACTTGTCGAGCGTGAGTCCGGCCAGATAGACCTCGTCGAAACTCATCGCCAGCAGGCGGGCACTGACCGAGCCGATCGAACCGGCGGCGCCGATAACCATGGTCTTGGCGGCAACTTTCCCGGTTTTCGGGTCGATCGTCACCAGACCCATGCGCCGCATTGCGTCGGATGCCGCCCACAGGGCGCCCGAGGCCGAGTAGCTGTTGCCGGTGGTGATCGGCAACCGGGCACGCCGCGCGACAGTCACCCCGGCGTCGCCCACTACCTTGGTAAACGCACCGAGACCCATGATCTGCGCCCCCAGCTTCTCGGCGATCTTCGCCGCATGCAGAAGACGCCGGTAGGTAAACTCGGGACTGCGCGACAACATCTCCTTTGGCGTACCGCCGACCGATATCAGCCAGCCCTCCGCTTCGGCGCCGGTGGGCGAGACGATGTTGTCCATCTTGCAATACACCATCGGTGGCATGTGCGCCGCCAGTTGCTCGACCTTGTCCATGATGAACTTGGGAGTGGCATCAGGAATCGGGTAGGCGTTCCTGATGTATTCCTGGCTCAGCGGGTGAATCACGAAGGCAAAGCGGCGGATGTTGCGGAACTTGCCGGTCGGATGCAGCAGGCGCGGGACGATCTTCAGTTCGTCGAGGATTTCCTCGAAGTCGTCATCGCAAATCTCCTCGGGCGACTTTTCCAGCGCCGCCAGGATCATCGCTTCGATGGTGTTGATTCCCACCACCTTTTCGAACAGCTTGGGCGAGGTATCGACCACCAGATTGACCTTGCAGGCCTTGAAAAATGCCATCCGCTCATCGTCGACCGCGGACGTGATGAGCGTTTTCCCCTCCAGATTCGTCGCATTGCCGACGCTCTTGATCTCGGCGAACGTGCCGACGATCACATGCGACTTGGCGACCTCGCCACGGACCATCATGAGCTTGAAGTCAGTCAGGGCGGCTTCCAGGATTTCGCCGGGCTTGCCTCTCAGCACCAGGCCGCTGCCCTTGGCATAGAGTTCCAGTTGTTCGAGCGAGCCGAGCATCGCCGGCGCACCGGTCTGGAAAAGGGCATCGGCAAAGCTCAGGTTCCTGGTGTAGTCCGACAAGGCCACGGCCATGTTGTAGTTGCGCATGCCGGACAGAAACAGGACCAGGTTGTTGTTGAAATAGTGGCCAAGTTCCTTCTGCACGTAGCGCACGGCCCGCACCTGCAGCAGCCGGCGCAGGGTGGCTCCAGTTGTCACCGGCACCCGTGTCACCACCTTCGTCAGACGCCGCGTTTCCTTGTTGATCAGCATATCCTGCCCGACATGATAGTGGTCGCTGATTTCACCGAGGCCGATGGCATCGGCCGTGGCCTGCTGGCGGCGCATCAGCTCCCAGGCCTTGCCCGTGTCCTGGTCCGCGCCCATCCGATGAACCGAGAAATTCTGGCCGAGGAATCTGGTCTTGAACTCGAAATCCTGCCTGGACGAACCCAGCGAGACGCTGACTACCTTCTTCATCGAATATCTCCTCTATCGCATTTCCTGAACTACCCAGGTCAGTAACTGGACGCACCGGATTACCGGCGCTGCCTCATTCAGCTTTCTTGCGCCGCGCGGCCGGCCTTCTCTTCGCCGGAGCCTCTGGCAGAGCCTGGCGGATGATGCCCTCACACACCTCCTGGGACATGTAACGCGGTACCGGGTACCCGGTGTGCGCTTCCCGGCAGGCGGCCCTCGCCAGATCGGGAATGTCGGCTTCACGCAGGGCCACCAGAAAGGTCGGAATGCCGAGATCGGCGTTCAACTGATCGACTGCCTCGAGGAATTTCTCGGCCAACACCTCCGGCGCCTGGTCCTCGCTGCCGACCTTGGCGCGCACCGCCAGCAGCGCAAGACGCTCGGTGATGGCGGGCAGCGAGTAGCGCAACACGTAGGGCAGCATGATGGCGTTGGCCAGACCATGCGGCGTGTGGTACTTGCCGCCGAACTGGTGGGCAATCGCGTGCACATAGCCGACGTTGGCCCGGGTGAAGGCAAAGCCGGCATAGGTCGAGGCCAGCGCCATCTTCTCGCGGGCTTCCAGATTCTTGCCGTCGTTGTATGCGACGCGCAGGTTCTCGAAAATCAGGCCGACCGCTGCCAGTGCCATGCCATCGGAGTAGGGCGTGGTCCAGTTGCCGACAAAGGCCTCGACGGCATGGGTCAGGGCGTCGATCCCCGTCGCCGCGGTGATCTGCGGCGGCAGGCCGGTCATCAGACAGGGATCCAGGGCGGCCATTTTTGGCACCAGGCGCGGGTCAACGATGACCATCTTCTTCTGGGCGTCGGGATCGGAAATCACCGCAGCGACGGTCACCTCCGAACCGGTGCCCGCCGTTGTCGGTACCGCATAGATCTTGACCGGCGAGTGCAAGCCCTTCAAGTAACCGGCCAGGTCGCGCAGTGGCTTGGGGTTGGCCACCGCCAAGGCGATCGCCTTGGACGCGTCCATCGACGAACCGCCGCCGAAGGCGACGATCGCATCACAGCCGTGCCCCTTGAAGAACTCGATCCCTTTTTCGATCAGCGGGATGGGCGCATCGGGGGTGATCTCGTCGAACACCACATAGTCCGCACCGCCGGCGGCAAGGGCATCGGTCAGCGAGCGCAGTAAGCCCAGCTTGGAGATGATGCCGTCGGTGACGATCAGGATCCTGCGGTGTCCGAAACCGGCAATCGCCTGCCCCAGCCGCCCGCTGGAGCCGGGACCGACCAGCAGTGTCGGCTGGGGAATGGGTATGAAACGGGTCACCAGACCGGCGCCCTTCATCAAGGCGCCAAGCCCGGCAGCACGGACGGAATCGCTCAACAGATCGGATAACAATGATTTCTCCTCAGGGAATTCGCCAACGTGTTGTCGAACAAGTATGCCTTCATTTTCACTGGTTGCGTAAGCACCTTGAGTTCGATGATCGGCAGACGGCTTCGACCGCTATTCCAGATTCTGGATCTGCTCGCGCATCTGCTCGATCAACAGCTTGAGGTCCATCGAGGCCTGCGAAACTTCGGTGATCGCCGACTTCGAGCCGAGCGTATTGGCCTCGCGATTGAGTTCCTGCATCAGGAAGTCGAGGCGCTTGCCGCAGGCGCCGCCCTGTCTGAGCACCCGTTCGACCTCGTCGAGGTGCGCCGTCAGCCGGGTCAATTCCTCGGCCACATCGATGCGCGTCGCAAAGACGGCGATCTCCTGCAACACGCGTTCGTCACTGGCGTTGCCCAAGGCCTCGGTCAGACGCTGGCGCAGCTTGTCGGAGTAGAGCGCTTGCGCCTCCGGGATCCGTGGCGCGACCCGGCGGACGATGTCGCGGATCGCACTGACGCGGTCGACGATCATGGCGGCCAGTTTTTCACCCTCACGCCCGCGGCTGGCAGAGAATTCGTCGAGAACGTCGTGCGCCAGCGCCAACACCTGTGGCCCCAGCGCAGCATGATCGATGGACTGCTCGCCAAGCATTCCCGGCCAGCGCAGCACGTCGTTGACCGACAGCGGCCTGGCCTCCGGCATCGCGTGGATAATCTTGAGATTGAGGGCACAAAGGGTGACAAGAAGCTCCGCGCTGACTTCGAGTTGGTCAGCGCTTGCTGCTGCCGCATTGAAAGCCAGACGACACTCAACCTTGCCGCGGCCAATACGCGCAGCAAGCAGCTCACGCAGGGGCATCTCGAGAGCGCGCAGATCTTCGCCGATGCGGAAGTGAAAATCGAGATAGCGCGAATTGACGCTCTTGAGTTCGAGCTGCAGTGTGCCCCGCGCGAATTCGCGGGTCTTCACTGCATAACCGGTCATGCTGCAAATCATAATTCGGGGTCTCCAGCTTTACAGGCCGGACAACACGCCCGACAATGGTTGATTTTCGCATCATAACCGCGAGCTCGATGGCGCAACAAGCCAACCACCCGTTACCCGCCGGTCACCAGATCGAGGAGTACACGATAGACTGCCAACTCTCGCTGGGTGGGTTTTCGATCGTCTATCTCGCGACGGATGCCGACGGTATCCAGGTTGCGATCAAGGAATATCTTCCCAACAGCCTCGCGTTGCGCGCCGAGGGGGAAACCAGCCCGCTGATCACACCGGAACATGAGGGTGCATTTCGCTACGGGATGAAGTGCTTTTTCGAGGAAGGGCGCGCCCTGGCCCGCCTTTCTCACCCCAATGTCATTCGCGTGCTCAATTTCTTCCGCGCCAACCAGACTGTTTACCTGGTCATGGAATACGAGCATGGCCGTACCCTGCAGGAATTCATCCAGACACACCGAGGGGAGATTTCCGAGCGATTTATCCGCGGTTTGTTCACTCGTCTTCTCAACGGCTTGCGCGAAGTACATTCGCACAAGCTGTTGCATCTCGACATCAAGCCCTCGAATGTGTATCTGCGCACTGACAACACGCCGGTGCTGATCGACTTCGGCGCGGCCAGGCAGACCCTGCTCACCGATCAGCCGATGCTCAAGCCGATGTACACGCCGGGTTTCGCCTCACCGGAGCACTATGGGTCGCGCAAGGATCTCGGTCCCTGGAGTGACATCTACAGCGTCGGCGCGGCCATGTATGCGTGTCTGTCGGGCAAGGCGCCGCTGGCAGCGAACGAGCGCTACAAGAAGGACTCTCTGCCGCCCGCCATGATGCGCTGGGAGGGCAAGTACTCGGATCGTCTCCTGGAAATCATCGACTGGTGCCTCAATCTCAATCATTTTTACCGGCCCCAGAGCGTCTTCGCGTTGCAGAAGGCACTGGTCGAAACGATTACGCCCCCCACTTCGAAGGAGACAAGAAGCTGGCTAAACCGCTTTGTCGGCAAATTCGGGAAAGGTGACCAATGAGATTCACGATCTACCAGGATAGCCGTCGCGGGGGGCGGGCCAACAACGAGGACAGGACCACGTACTGCTACTCGCGCGACGCGTTGCTGATGGTGATCGCGGACGGCATGGGTGGCCACCACCACGGGGAAATTGCAGCCCAGATCGCCGTGCAGACGCTGGCTGACAGTTTCCAGCACGAGGCGCGACCAGCCCTCCCCGACCCCTTCCGCTTCCTGAAGCAGGGCATGACCAACGCCCACTACGCCATTCTTGACTACACCGAACACCATCGCCTTCGCGACACCCCGCGCACCACCTGTGTCGCCTGTGTGGTCCAGGACAACGTCGCCTACTGGGCGCACTCCGGTGACTCGCGCCTGTTCCTGATGCGCGGCGGCAAGGTGATTTCCCGGACCCGTGATCATTCGCGCATCCAATTCCTGATTGACGAAGGGCTGCTTTCCGAAGCGCAGGCGGCCTGGCATCCCGACCGCAACAAGATCTACAGTTGCCTGGGCAGCCCGAACTCGCCGGAAATCGAATTCTCCCGCAAGACACCGCTCAATCAGGGGGACATCCTGCTGCTTTGCACCGACGGCCTGTGGGGAGAGGTTTCGGGCGAGCACATGGCCATTGCGCTCAAGGGCGCCAACCTGGTCCAGGCGATGCCGCTGCTGCTGGAGCAGGCCGAAGCGAAGGGAGGCGCGCAGGGCGACAATCTCTCAGTAGTGGTCGTTCGCTGGGAGGATGCCTTTGTCGAGGCGGCCAGCAGCATCATCTCGACCCAGACGATGAGCCGTGACGAAGTGGAGACACGGATTGACCAATTCGGTCGCGAGCCGACGCACAGGAGCGACCTCACCGAAGACGAAATCGAGAAGGCGATCGCGGAAATCCGCGCCGCCATTGATAAGTTCAACCCGAGAAGACCTGGACAATGAACATGCGCCCCAGCGAACGCCAATCCGACCAGCTCCGCCCTATCCGGCTGACCCGCAACTTCACCCGTCACGCCGAAGGGTCGGTGCTGATCGAGATGGGCGAGACCCGTGTGCTGTGCACCGCCAGCGTCGAGGAAAGCCTGCCGCCCTTCCTGCGCGGCAAGGGCCAGGGCTGGGTCACCGCCGAATACGGCATGCTGCCGCGGTCGACCCACACCCGCAGCGCGCGGGAAGCTGCCAAGGGCAAGCAGAGCGGCCGTACCCAGGAAATCCAGCGCCTGATCGGCCGCAGCCTGCGCGCGGTGACCGACTTGAAGGCCCTCGGTGAGCGCCAGATCACCCTCGACTGCGATGTTCTCCAGGCCGACGGCGGCACCCGCTGCGCCTCGATCACCGGGGCCTGGGTTGCGCTTTACGAGGCCTGCGAAAAGCTCGTCGCCGCCGGCAAGCTGGCCGCCAACCCGGTGCGCGATCATATTGCGGCCGTCTCGGTCGGCATCTACAAGGGCAGCCCGGTGCTCGATCTCGACTATCCGGAAGACTCGGCCTGCGATACCGACATGAATGTCGTCATGACCGGCGCCGGCGGCATCGTCGAGATCCAGGGCACCGCCGAAGGCACGCCGTTCACCCGGCCGCAGATGAACACCCTGACCGACCTCGCCGAAGCCGGCATCCGGCAACTGATCGCCGCCCAGCAAAGAGCGCTCGCCTCATGAAGAGTATCGTCCTCGCCTCCAACAATGCCAAGAAGATGAACGAGCTGAACGCGCTGCTGGCGCCGCTTGGCTTCGAAGTCATCGCCCAGGGCCAGCTCGGCATTCCGGAGGCCGAGGAGCCGCACTGCACCTTCGTCGAAAATGCACTGGCCAAGGCCCGTCATGCCGCGAAGCTTTCCGGCCTGCCGGCCCTCGCCGACGATTCCGGACTCTGCGTCGCCGCCCTCGGCGGCGCCCCCGGCGTCCATTCCGCGCGCTTCGCCGGCGAGCCGAAATCAGATGCCCGCAACAACGAGAAGCTGCTCGCGGACCTTGGCGCGCATTGCAACCGCGCCGCCCATTTTGTCTCGGTCATCGTTCTCGTCCGCCACGCCGACGATCCGCAACCGCTGATCGCCGAGGGCGAATGGCATGGCGAGATCCTGGCCGAGCCGCGCGGCGAGAGCGGCTTCGGCTATGACCCGCTGTTCTATGTGCGGGATTTTGACTGTTCCGCCGCCGAACTCGACGCCGCCACCAAGAACCGTCTGTCGCATCGCGGCCAGGCCATGCAGAAGCTGATCGACCGCGTGCCGACGCTGTAACTGCCTTGGCCCGCAGCATCCCCATTTTGGTGGCAGAAACGCGGTCGACCGTGACAGCCCTGGAATTCCGCGTGGCGCCGCCGCTGGCGTTGTATGTCCATGTCCCGTGGTGCGTGCGCAAGTGCCCCTACTGCGACTTCAACTCGCACGAGGCCGCAGGCGCCATTCCGGAAACCGAATACGTCGCTGCGCTGATCGCCGACCTGCAGTCGGCGCTGCCACTGATCTGGGGCCGGCCGCTGGTCAGCGTCTTCTTCGGTGGCGGCACCCCCAGCCTGCTCTCGCCGGCCGCCATCGACGAGCTGCTCGCCGCCTTCCGGGCACTGGCGATACTGTCGCCGGAAGCCGAGATCACGCTGGAGGCCAACCCGGGCACCAGCGAAGCCGGGAAGTTCGCCGGCTTCCGCGCCGCCGGCGTCAACCGGCTGTCACTCGGCATCCAGAGCTTCGACGACCGCCCCCTCGCGGCGCTCGGCCGCATCCACGGCGGCGCCGAAGCGAGACGCGCCGCGCAACTCGCCGGCGACCATTTCGACTCGTTCAACCTCGACCTGATGTACGGCCTGCCGGGCCAGACCAGGGAGCAAGCGCTCACCGACGTCGAAACCGCGCTGTCCTTTGCGCCGCCGCACCTGTCGTGTTACCAGTTGACGCTCGAGCCGAACACCCGCTTCGCCGCCTTCCCGCCGGCATTGCCGGAAGACGATCTGTGCGCCGACATGCAGGAGGCCATCGAAGCGCGGCTGGCCGTCGCCGGTTACGCCAATTACGAGACCTCGGCCTTCGCTCGGGCCGGGCGCCAGTGCCGGCACAATCTCAACTACTGGCATTTCGGCGACTATCTCGGGATCGGCGCCGGCGCCCACTCCAAGCTGACGCTGCACGACCGCGTGCTGCGTCAGATGCGCTGGAAGCACCCGAACGCCTATCTTGAAAACGTGCGCGGCGGGTCGCCGATACAGGAAACCAACGAGGTCGCCGCCAGCCAGCTTCCGTTCGAATTCCTGATGAATGCGTTGCGCCTCGCCGCCGGCTTCCAGCCCGCGCTCTTCGAAGCGCGGACGGCGCAGCCGATCACCCGCATCCTGCCGCAACTGCGGGCCGCTGCCGCCGACGGTCTGGTGGACATCGACGCGGAGCGCATCGCCCCGACCGTGCGCGGGCGGCGCTTTCTCAACGTGCTGCTCGAACGTTTTCTCGATCAGGACCGGGCAGGCTGAGACAGCCTGCCCCGGCTACGCCCTAGCCGAACAAGCCGCCTTTTTTCAGTAGACTGAGGCCCTGGCTCAGCAGATCACCGCCCTGCGGCACCTCGCCATTCGGCGTCATCTGGTCGATCAGTTGCGGCAGAACGTCGGCCAGGCTGCTGGAAGCCTGCTGTGGGCTGACGCCGAGTTGCGCGGCGAGATCCTGTAGCGCCGAACCACCCAGCACGCTTTCGACCTGCTCGCCCGAAACCGGGAGATTCTGGCCGTTCGCCACCCACGAATTGACGATATCGCCAAGCCCGCCCTGCTGGAACGACCGGATGATGCCTTCGAGGCCGCCGGTCTGCGGGTTGTTGATGAGTTGCAGCACGGTCTGCAGCAAGCTGCTGCTGCCGCCGGACTCGCCGCCGGCGAGCGCGCCGACGACCTGATCGAGAAGGCTCATGACTTGATTCTCTGGTAGACGATGGGGTGCTCATCGTAATCGAAGCCGAGCGCCAGAGGTGTGCGGAATTCTCCAACTGCCGGCCCGGCAGGAGTGGGCCGTGTTCATTAGTTCCGGCGAAATGGATCCGCCGTGGCTTTTTGTGGTCTTTCTGTGTGTATTGTGTGGTTTTATTGTTGACCGTTGCCCGCGAGGTGCAGATACTCACGGATGGGGAACGAGGGACGGCCCAGATAGTGCTTGAAGAGGCTGTTTGGGGGGCTTCGGGCTACTCGATATCCTTGATTGCTGCAGTATTGTTCACGACCGACCGCAGCAAGTGAACGATTGACAACGACAGGGGCAGTTTAATGAGCACGTTAATGATTCTGACGATCGTGACGGTTGCGATCGTTCTTTTTTTCGACTACACCAACGGCTTTCACGACGCCGCCAACATCGTCGCGACGATCATCGCGTCACGGGCGATGACCCCGGCGCAGGCGGTGATCATCGTCGGCACTTTCGAGTTTCTCGGCCCGCTGCTTGGCGGTACGGCGGTTGCCAATACCATCGGCAAGTTCGTCACGCTGGGTGACGTGCAGGCACTGCTGTCGCTGGCCATCCTGATCAGCGGGCTGATGGGCGCCATCGTCTGGAATCTCGCCACATGGTATTTCGGCATCCCGTCATCGTCGTCGCATGCGCTGGTCGGCGGCCTGATCGGCGCCGTCGTCGTCTCCGCCGGCGTCGACCATGTGGTCTGGGGGTTCTCGGAGCTGATGCACGGCAAGCTGACCGGTATCGTCAAAGTGATTGCGTCGCTGATCCTGTCGCCATTGCTCGGGTTCTGGGCGGGCTTCCTCATCCTTCGCCTGTTCCGTTTCGCGCTGACGGCGGCAAAGCCCTCCGCCAACAAGGGGCTACGCTATGCCCAGTTCTTCACTTCTGCCGGCCTGGCTTTCTCGCACGGCGCCAACGACGCGCAGAAGAGCATGGGCATGCTGACCCTGGCCCTGCTGCTCGGCGGCTACATCGACAAATTCGAGGTTCCCTTCTGGGTCATGCTGGCCTGCGCCATCGCAATAACCCTGGGCATTCTCTCAGGCGGCTGGCGGATCGTCCGCACCCTCGGCTTCTCGATCTACCGCGTTCGCCCGGTTCACGCCCTGAGTTCGCAACTGACGTCGGCAATAATCATCATGACCGCGTCGGTACTCGGCGCGCCGGTGTCGACGACCCACGTCGTCGCCACGTCGATCATGGGCATCGGCGCTTCGGAGCGTCCAAAGTCGGTGCGCTGGAAAAAGGCCAAGGACATCGGTATCACCTGGCTGATCACCATCCCCGGTTCCGCTTTCGTTGCAATCATCACATTCGCATTAGTTAATCTCTTTATCGGAAAGGCTTAAAAATGAACGCCGAAGCAAGCAAAGACAGCGCCAAGAAATCTCTCGGCAAGCGGGTCGTCGAACGGGTATTCCCCAAGGTTCCAGATTTCTTCAAGCTTCTGGGCGAACAAAGCGCCGTCGTCGGTGTCACCGCCGGATTCCTGGTCGAGTACATGGGCTCGAGCAGCGCGGAAGTCGCCAAGAAAATCACCGAGTGCGAGTACGAGGGCGACCGGCTCAAGGTCCAGAACCTGACGCTGCTCAACGAAGCCTTCTCGACCCCGATCGACCGCGAAGACATTCACCGGGCCATCATCAACCTCGACGAGATCATCAACAGTTGCAAGACGATTGTTGTTGAAATGGATGCCGACCTCCTCGGCGTCAAGGCGGACAAGTTCTGCATCGAGATGGCGGCTTACCTGAAGGAAGGCGCCGAAGCGATCGCAGCAGGTTACGGGAAGCTGGGCAGCGATCCGAAGGCTGGCCGCGCCGACGCCGACAAGGCCGAAAAGGCCGTCAAGAAGTTCACCAAATCGTACCGCCGGGCACTCGCCGAGTTGTTCCAGGACAACGATTTCCACAACATCTTCCGCCGCAAGGAAATCTATACCCAGTTGTCGCACGCGGCTTTGCGCATGAACGTCTGCAACAGCACGCTGCTCGACATCGTCGTCAAGCTGACCTGAACTCCCGCCCCGGGCGCGCAACGCCCGGCGTGCACGCAAGTCATCGGGGAAGGCCGCACGGTCTTCCCCGGTTTGTTTTTGGCTCCGCTCCGCTACCTGGGGCAGGCTTCACTTCACGGCTGTCTTGATCGCTGCCTCCCGCAGCGTGCCATCGAGGTAATACCAGCGCCCGTCCTCGCGGATAAAGCGACTGACCTCGTGCAGACGGTGGCCGCGCCCGGCAACTCGATAGCGGGCGACAAATTCGACGGTCGCATGAGATGGGTCCCGCTCCTGGTGGCGCCGGATTTCCAGGCCCAACCAGCGGTGCCCCCCGTCTTCAGCCAGATCGAGGGATGGCGGTCGGGTCGAGGCATGCCACGATTCGAGCAGGTAGGGCGCAAGTCGCAGAACATAGGCGCTGTAACGCGAGCGCATCAGCGCCTCGGCGGTCGCGGCAATTTCGGCCCCGCTATGCAGTCGACCGCAACAGGCGGCGTAATTCTTGCCACTGCCGCAATTGCAGGCGCTCATTTCTCCTCGGCGACCTCGCCACCCAGCGCCTCGACGAGTTGCGGCAGGAAGCGCGACAGTTCGCCGGTCATCAGCGCGAAATCGGCGTCGAACTGCTCGTCGGCGTGCTCGGCGCTCCTTTCGGCTTGTTCCTTGAGCAGATCGAGGAAGGCGACGCGCTTGATTTCCAGTTTTTCAGTGAGGACGAAGGATATCCGGTCATCCCAGGTCAGCGCCAGGCGCGTCGGCAGCTTGCCACTGGCCAGATGCGCCTTGATCTCGTCGCCTTCGAGCAGGTGGCGGACGTAACGGACTGCGGATTTCTCATCACCCGATGCCTTCAGTTCGCAATCGCGGTCGATGGTGAAGCCGGCCGGGGCGTCACCGCCCGCCAGCCAGTCGGCCATCGCCGATGCTGGCGAGAATTTTGTATGGAGCAGCGCCAGCGGGAATTCGTCGAGGCAGTGACGCAGATGCTCGATGACTTCCTCGGCCCTGGCCGGACTGCTGGCGTCGACACACAGCCAGCCGTTCCGCGGATCGATCCAGACCAAGGTCGAGCGACGGCGGGTGAAGGCGCGCGGCATCAACTCCTCGGTCACGCGTTCGCGCAATTCCTTCAGTTGCTTGCGGCCCGGCGCATAGCCCTGTTGCGCCTCGATCGCCTCGGCGCGCTCCCTGACTTCTTCAATGACCACCGCACTCGGCAACAGCCGCTGCTCGACCGCCAGTGCCAGCAACCACTGACGGTCGAGCGCGAAGACCAGCGTGCCATCCCGGCGCGGCGACACCCAGCCGCGGCTCAGCGGCTGATTGCTCGGGCATTTGACGAACGGACCGCGCGCCACCTGCTCTTCAAGTTTGGCAAGATCGATGGCCCACGGCGTCGGCAGGCGATAAAGCTGGAGGTTTCTGAACCACATGAATTTTTTCCGGTTAGAGCTTCTTGAAAATGATGTCCCAGACCCCGTGCCCGAGGCGCAGGCCACGTTGCTCGAACTTGGTCAGCGGGCGGTAAACGGGGCGCGGGGCGAAGCCGGCCGCGGTGTTGTCCAGCGACGGCTCGGCGGCGAGCACTTCGAGAATCTGCTGCGCGTACTCTTCCCAGTCGGTGGCGCAATGGAGATAGCCGCCCGGCTTCAGCCGCGCGGCCAGAAGCTCGACAAATGGCGGCTGGATCAGCCGGCGCTTGTTGTGACGCTTCTTGTGCCACGGATCGGGGAAGAAGACATGAACACCATCGAGCGAGTTGTCCAGCAGCATGTCGCGCACCACTTCGACCGCGTCGTGCTGGCAGATGCGCAGGTTGGTCAGCCCGCGCTCGGCAACCTGCTTGCACAGCGCGCCGACGCCCGGCACATGGACTTCGATACCAAGGTAGTCGTTGTCGCGGCAGGCATCGGCGATTTTCGCCGTGGTCTCGCCCATGCCGCAGCCGATTTCGACGATTTTCGGAGCATTTCTGCCGTAGACCGCAAGCAGGTCGAGCGGCCGCGAGGCATAGACGACGCCGATCTTCGGCATCAACTCGGCGTAATGACGCTCCTGCGCTTGCGACATGCGCCCGGCGCGTCGGACATAGCTCTTGATGTGGCCATACCCCTCGCGACCGTCGGTATAGACACCCGCGCTCACGAACCGATCAGCCCGCTGGTCGGCGAGGACGGGTCGGCGGAATAGTGTTTGCGCGGCATGCGGCCGGCCAGCCAGGCTTCGCGGCCGGCTTCGATTCCCTTCTTCATGGCGCTCGCCATCAGCACCGGGTTCCGGGCGTGGGCAATCGCCGTGTTCATCAGTACGCCATCGCAGCCGAGTTCCATGGCGATGGCGGCATCGGACGCGGTGCCGACACCGGCATCGACGATGATCGGCACCCTGGCGTTGTCGATGATCAGCCGCAGGTTCCAAGGATTGAGGATGCCCATGCCGGAACCGATCAGAGAAGCGAGCGGCATCACCGCGACGCAACCGATTTCTTCGAGCATCCGGGCCTGGATCGGGTCGTCGGAGCAGTAGACCATGACCTGGAAACCGTCCTTGACCAGCGTTTCGGCCGCCTTCAAGGTTTCCGGCATGTTCGGGAACAGGCTGGTCGGATCGCCGAGCACTTCCAGCTTGCACAGCGGGTGGCCGTCGAGCAGTTCGCGCGCCAGGCGCAGCGTGCGCACCGCATCGTCGGCCGTATAGCAGCCCGCCGTATTGGGCAGGATGGTGAAGCGCGAGGGGGGAACGGCGTCCAGCAGGTTGGGCTGGGAGGCATCCTGGCCGATGTTGGTACGGCGAATCGCCACGGTGACGATCTCGGCGCCCGCGGCATCGATGGCCGCCCGGGTTTCGGCGAAGTCCTTGTATTTGCCGGTGCCGACGAGCAAACGGGAACGGTACGCCGTGCCGGCGATGGTCAGTTGATGCATGGAGTTTCTCCTTAGCCGCCGCCGACGGCTACGACGATTTCGAGATGGTCGCCCGTAGCGAGCGTGGTCGTGGCGTGCCGGCTCTTGGGGACAATCTCGCCGTTGCGCTCGACGGCAATGCGCTTGCCGGCGTAGCCAAGTTGCTCGATCAGACCGGAAACGGTCAGCGCTTCTGGAATCTGACGGGTTTCGCCATTTATCTTGATGTCCGGCATGCGGCTATTTTAGCAAGTCGCGCGGCTTTCTCGGAGCACGCTTGAACAGCCGGTCATAGAGCCAATTGGGCAGGATGCGCAGGAATTTCGCAACGAAGCCCATCTGCCAGGGAATCACCGTATAGGTCACGCCGCGCTCGATCGCTCTCGCAAAACGGGCGGCGGCCTTGTCCGCTGCCAGCAAAAACGGCATCTTGTACCTGTTGACCGCAGTCATTGGCGTCTTGATGTAGCCGGGTGCGATGGTCACCACCGCGATCCCGTAGGGCAGCATCTCGAGGCGCAGGCTTTCAAGATAGGCGATGGCCGCCGCCTTCGAGGCCGAATAGGCCTCGGCGCCCGCCAGTCCGCGAATGCCGGCGACCGAGGCGATGCCGACCAGGCGCTTCTCGCCGCCGGCTGCCTTCATCGCCGCGATGAACGGGGAGAAGGTCGCCGCCATGCCGAAGACATTGGTGTCCATGATCCGGCGAAAAGCGTCGAGATCTTCCGCACGCTCGGTCAATGTGCCCGCCGACAGGCCGGCGTTGGCAATGACGATGTCGGGCGCCCCGAAACGCACGATGAAATCTTCCGCCGCCGCCCGCAGCGCCGGCGCATCGCAGACATCCAGCGCATAGGTCGCGTGGCTGGCGCCCAGGGATTGCTTGAGGGCTTCGAGGAATCCGGCACGCCGCGCCACCAGACCGAGGATCGCGCCGTTGCCAGCATAGTGAACGGCGAGTGCCTCGCCGATTCCCGACGAGGCACCCGTGATGAATACCTTCAGCGCCAACTATTTCTTGCCGGATTTCTCGCTGCGCGCCTTGGCGATCAGCTTGTCGGTGTTGGCCAGTACTTCGTTGAAGCCGCTGCCGCCGACCAGGTATTTTCCGTCGACCGCCATCGCCGGCACACCCTGAATCTTGTAGGCCTGCGCCAACTGGTCGCCGCGTTTGACCTTGCTCATGACGCCGAACGAATTGAAGGCTTCGCTGAATTTCTTCTGATCGACACCTTTCCTGGCGACCCATTCGACGATGGCCTTTTCCTCGAACAGGCTGAGGCGATCGTTGTGGATTGCCTTGAACACCTCACCGTCAAGACGGGCCAGGTCGCCGGTGGCTTCCAGCGCGTAGTAGAGCTTCGCGGTATTGGCCCACGCGGCACGACCGAAGGTGATCGGCACCCGCTTCAAGACGACGTCGCCCGGCAACTTGGCCGCCCAGGAAGAAATCAGCGGATGAAAATCACTGCAGTGCGGACAACCGTAGCTGAAGAATTCGAGCACCTCGATCTTCGCCGGGTCGTCGGTCGGCTGGGCCGGCGAGATCGGCGTGTAATCCTTGCCGGCAGTCTGCGCCAATGACGAAATGCTGACGGTCAGCGCGAAAGCGACGGTCACACCGAGAAGAGCACGACGGGCTGGTTGCATGGCTTACTCCTTGTTCTTCGCAAGCTGCGCTTCGATGCCGTTCTTGGCAAGTTCGGCGCGGGTTTTGTTCAATTCATCGATCTTGTTGTAAGGACCGACCCGGACGCGGTAGTAAGTCTTGTCCTGCACCATCACCTGCTGGATGACAGCCTCCACTCCCATGAACGCCAGCTTGGCCTTCTGGTTGTCCGCATCCTGCGGCGTGCTGAAAGATCCGGCCTGCAGGAACAGCGGCGTCTTGCTCTCCCTGGGCTCGTCCTTTTTTTCTTCCTTCTTCGGTTCTTCTTTCTTCGGTTCTTCCTTGGCTGCTGCCGGAGCACCTGCCTTGTCAGGCACGCCATCGGACTTGCCGGGAAGAATATCGTAGAACTGGAAGCGCTTCTCCGGAATCGGATCGCCTGGCTTGCCTGGGAGCGCCATGGGCTGCGCCGCCTGCCCATCCTGCGCGCTCGTGTTGCCGTTGGCCGGCTTGCCAGCTTCCGGCGCCACTGCGGGTGCCAGCACGTGCTTGTTGAACGGTAGCGGCGACTTGTTCATGTACCAGACCACCGCGGCGGCGACAGCGACACCAAGTACCAGCCCGAGAAACATGCCGACCAGGGTGCCGCCAAACGCCTTCTTCTTGCCTGGCAAGTTTCTCTTGGGTTTCATGTCACGCGTCATCTTCTTCCCTTACATCGATTCGGGGCAGCCGACGCCCAGAATGGCCAAGCCATTGCGGATCACCTGACGGACCGCTGCGGCCAGTGCAACACGCGCAGCGCGCAGCGCTGCCTCATCGACCAGAATGCGCTCGGCGTTGTACCAGCCGTGGAACTCGGCAGCCAGATCCTTGAGGTAGAAAGCGATCAAGTGCGGCGCCAGCTCGCGGGCAGCCGTCTCGATCACGTCACGGAACTCGGCGAGCTTGTTGGCAATGGCCAGTTCGCGGGGACTATCGAGACGCTTGAGATCAGCGTCGGCCAACGACTGCAAATCGCCGTCCCACTGGCTGATGACCGAGCAGATTCGCGCATGGGCATACTGGATATAATAGACTGGGTTGTCGTTGGTCTGGCTCTTGGCCAGATCGAGGTCGAAATCGAGGTGCTGGTCAGACTTGCGCAGGGCGTAGAAGAACCGACAGGCATCCCTGCCGACTTCTCCGCGCAATTCGCGCAGTGTGACAAATTCGCCGGAACGCGTGGACATCGAAACCTTGTGCCCATTGCGATAAAGCACGGCGAACTGGACCAGTGCCACCTGCAACGTGTCAGTATCGAACCCGAGCGCCTTGAGCGCGCCGCTGACGCGCGGAATGTAGCCGTGGTGGTCAGCTCCCCAGACATTGATGATCTTGTCGAAGCCGCGCTCGAACTTGTTGAGATGGTAGGCGATGTCCGAGGCGAAGTAGGTATACAAGCCGTTTTCGCGCTGGACGACACGGTCCTTTTCGTCGCCGAAAGCTGTGGACCGGAACCACTTGGCGCCGTTCTGCAAGTACAGATGCCCCTTCTTCTCCAGCAGCTTCACGCAGCGTGCCACCAGACCGGTGTCGAAGAGCGCCTTCTCGGAAAACCAGACGTCAAAAACGACGCCAAATTCTTCCAGATCATCGCGAAGGTCGGCCAACTGCTCGGAGAGCACGTTCTGATGGACGTAGGCCCAGTCTGGACCAAGCAACTGTTTGGCCTTGGCGATCAAAGCGTCGACATGGAGTTCGCGCTGCTCCTTGGCCTCGTCGTCGGCCCGGTCGGCTGACGGCAGGCCCGGCGTAACGGCACTGACCGCATCGGCAGCACGAAGGTACCTGTCGCCATGTGCCACGGTCAACTGTTGGGCCATGTCGCGCACATAGGCGCCCTGATAGGCATTGGGCGGGAAAGGAAGCTTGGCGCCATGCTGTTCCAGGTAGCGCAGCCACGTCGACAGGGCGAGGATGTCCATCTGTCGCCCAGCGTCATTGACGTAGTACTCGCGCGTCACATCCCAGCCGGCAAAAGCCAGCAGGGTGCAAAGCGAAGCACCGTAGGCAGCGCCGCGGCCATGGCCGACATGGAGCGGGCCGGTTGGATTGGCGGAGACGAATTCGACCTGGACCTTCAGGCCACCACCCAGCCGTGAGCGACCGTAGGCGCCAGCGGCACCCAATACAACGCTCACCTCGGCAGTCTTGGCGCGCGCCTCGAGAGTGAAATTGATGAAGCCCGCCCCCGCCACCTCGGCTTTCGCCACCAGCCGCGATGTCGGCAGTTCGGCCACCAGCCGGTTGGCAATCTCCCGAGGACTCTTCTTCAGCGCCTTGGCCAGTTGCATCGCCAGGTTGGTCGCGAAATCCCCGTGCGTCGGATCGCGCGGGCGCTCGAGATGGATCGGCGTGTCGGTTGCGGTCGGCGCAACACTGGCCAGTGCCTGCTGCAGCAGTTCCGTCAGCCGGGATTTGACATCGTGGGGCATTGAGTCGGGCTAGAAAACGCAAAGGTTTGATTATACGCCGGGGGTCTAGGCCAACTGCAAAAGATGCCGCACACCAGTTCGGACAGGTCTGTTGCCGATCACGAATCGCGGCTGTGCCCGGGCTGATCTCAGCGCCAGAAGCCTCAATTCTCCGGTAGCCGGTAATCCCGGAACAGTTCTCGCAGCTTCATCTTCTGTAGCTTGCCGGTGGCGGTGTGCGGCAAATCGCTTACGAAAGCGACATCTTCAGGCAGCCACCACTTGGCCACCTTGCCATGGAGGAAATCCAGCATTTCCTCGCGGGTGAGTTCCTGGCCGGGCTTCTTGACAACGATCAGAAGCGGGCGCTCCTGCCACTTGGCATGAGCCACGCCGATCACCGCAGCTTCCGCCACCGCCGGATGCCCGACCGCCGCATTTTCGAGGTCGATCGACGAGATCCATTCGCCGCCCGACTTGATCACATCCTTCGAGCGATCGGTAATCTGCATGTAGCCATCGGGGTCGATGGTGGCGACGTCGCCAGTGTCGAAGAAGCCTTCAGCATCGAGGATCCCGCCGCCGTCGCCTTTCAGGTAGCCCTTGGTGATCCACGGCCCACGGACCATCAGATGGCCGAAGGCATTGCCGTCGTGCGGCAGCCTCTTGCCCTCGTCATCGGTGAGCTTCATGTCGACGCCATAGATCGCCCGTCCCTGCTTGGTCTGCAGGTTCAGCCGCTGGTCGAGCGTGTAATCCTTGTGCTTGGGCAGCAGGTTGCAGACCGTGCCCAGGGGCGACATCTCGGTCATTCCCCAGGCATGCAGGACAAAGGCGCCGAACTGGGTCTCGAACTTCTCGCACATGGCGCGCGGCGCCGCCGAGCCGCCAATGACAACGCGCTCGACACAGAGGTCCTCGCGCGGCACGAGGCGGTTGGCATCCACGTGCTGAAAGAGCATCAGCCAGACAGTCGGAACGCCGAGAGCGAGTGTCACCTTCTCGTCGCGCATCAGTTCATAGACGCTCTTGCCGTCGAGCGCCGGCCCGGGCATCACCAGCTTGGCGCCACACATGGCACCAGCATAGGGCATGCCCCAGGCGTTGACGTGGAACATCGGGACGATCAGCAGCGCCGAGTCCCTCGCGCCCAGTCCGAGTACATCAAACGAGCAGGCGGAGAAGGAGTGCAGCACCGATGAGCGGTGCGAGTAGAGAACGCCCTTCGGATTGCCGGTCGTCCCCGAGGTGTAGCACAGGGAAGACGCGGTGTTCTCGTCGAACACCGGCCATTCGTATTCGCCGCTCTGGCAGCCGACAAGTTCCTCATAGCAGAGCAGTCCCGGGATATTGCAGTCGGGCATGTGGCTCCGCTCGGTCATCAGCACGAAGCCCTTCACCGACTTCATCAGCGGCGCCAGTTTCTCGATCAGGGGAACGAAGGTCAGATCGAAGAAAAGGAAGCGATCCTCGGCATGGTTGGCGATATATTCGATCTGCTCGGGGAAAAGGCGCGGGTTGATCGTATGCAGCACCGCGCCGGAGCCGGAAACGCCGTAATACGGCTCCATGTGCCGGTAGCCGTTCCAGGCCAGCGTCGCCACCCGGTCGCCGGGATTGACGCCAAGTTCCGCCAGGGCATTGGCGACCTGTTTGGACCTGCGCGAAATGTCGCCGTAGGTGCAACGGTGAATCGGGCCCTCGCAGGTGCGCGACACGATCTCCGCATCCCTGTGAAACTTGGACGCATGCTCGATCAGCGTCGAAATCAGCAGCGGGCCATCCTGCATCAATCCCATGGTCATGGTGTCTCTTCCTCCGGCAGGGTGGGGTTGGTCAACAATGGTTCTGCCGGGCAGGAAGCGCGCTCCAGCCCGTGCTCACAGCCAGCAATGCTGCACATCATATACAAGCGGGGTAGCACCATCAAAGCCTTCAACGGGGCAAAACGGGACACGAAGCAAATCAGTCTCGTGAGCGCTGCCTGGCAGACACTCTTGAAGCCAGCGTTGCACTTCAGCGTTGAATCCGCCTTGTCATTCGTGACAATGACTCGCAATTGTTCGTCATTGCGTGATTGCATCAGGCGATCTACAGGCTGGACAATCGCAGGCTCGTCGGGCGTGTGCTTGGCTTGCCATGGCGCAAGGTCGGCATCAGTCATCGGGCACTTCTCGGTTTCTGCGGGTTCCGATTGCAACTTAATCTGTGCCGGCTGATTGACTGCTCCCAAGTCATTACCAGTCGGCTACTCAACTGGCGGGTTTGTCGTTTCAGCGCGGGGCTGTCACTATTCGGTATCGCGTAAGCAATCAAATTGCAGGGGGCAGAATGAGAAGACCGGGTGCAAGAGAGAGCAAGGATCACACTCATGGTTTCGGAAATCACCTATTGGCGCCAGTTTCGCGCCTGCAACGCGGATTACCGGCATGACCACCCTCCGCCAGGATCTGACCCGCACCACGCTGGCGATCATCTGCATCCTGCTGCTGATCGCCGGTTCGTTGTGGATCCTGCACCCGTTTCTGGGAGCGGCGGTCTGGGCGGCCATGCTGGTGGTCGCCAGCTGGCCGCTCCTCAAGTCGCTTGAGGCGCGACTGGGCGGCCGGCGCGGAGCGGCAGTCACGGTGATGACGCTCGGTATGCTGCTGCTGCTGGTCGTTCCGCTCGGGCTGGCGATCGACACCATCGCCGAGCATGCCAGTCAGGTGACGGGTGCGGCAAAGTCAGTGGCGGCGTCGGGATTGCCCCAACCGCCGCAATGGGTGGGCAAACTGCCGCTTGTTGGGGAAAAGGCCGCAGCAAGCTGGGGGCAATTGGCCGATGCCGGACCGGCGGGCCTGGTAGCCAGGCTCGCCCCCTACGTAACCGATGCCGCCAAATGGGTATTCGGGCAGGCCGGGAGTGTTGGTGGTGTGTTGATTCAGTTTCTGCTGGTCGTCGTCCTGTCGGCGATCATGTACGCCAATGGCGAAGCGGGCGCCCGCCTGGTGCTGCGGTTTGGCAGACGTCTTGCGGGAGAGCGCGGGGAAAACTCGATCATCCTCGCCGGCCAGGCGATTCGCGGCGTGGCGCTCGGGGTCGGCGTCACGGCCATAGTTCAGACCTTGCTCGGCGGCATAGGTCTGGCAGTGGCCGGCGTGCCCTTTGCCTCCCTGCTGTCGGCGGTCATGCTGATGTTCTGTATCGCCCAGCTGGGGCCATCGCTCGTGCTCTTTCCGGCGGTCGCCTGGATGTACTGGATCGGTGACACCGGCTGGGCAACCTTCTTGCTGATCTGGAGCATCTTCGTCGGGACCCTGGACAACTTCCTGCGCCCCATCCTGATCAAAAAGGGGGCGGATCTGCCGCTGCTGCTGATCTTCGCCGGCGTCATCGGGGGCATGCTCGGCTTCGGGCTGGTCGGCATCTTCGTTGGGCCGGTCGTGCTGGCCGTCACCTATACGCTGATGCTGGCGTGGATCGAGGATGCCTTGGGCAAGGACGCCGCCGATGTCTCAGATGCGGCGTAGCCGGATCATCCGGAACCAGCCACCAGCCAGCGCCGGCTTATCATGTTCAACCTCCAGACCGGGCGTTGCCAGCAGCAGAGATTCGAACACGACATCGAGTCGTGTGGCAATGCGGCTGACGAACGGGTTCGCCAGCCGCCGCAACAGCGCTGGCTGGCCGGGACGCAGGAACTTGTCGAAGACCAGTGCCTGACCACCCGGGCGCAGTACTCTCGCGATTTCGCCGAGGCACCTGGCGGGATCGGGAACGACTGCCAGGATCAGGTGCAAGACCGCGACATCGAAACTGCCGGCGGCAAACGGCAGATTCTGCGCGTCTCCCTGGACCGGCGCGAAATCGACATGGCTGGCACGCGGGATGGCGCGGTGCAGCATGGCATGGGTGAGGTCCAGACCGATGTAATGATGGTGGGCGGGCAGGTGCGGCAGGTCGAGACCGGTGCCGACTCCCGCCAGCAGGACCCTGCTCGGCGCCGCCGGGAGCACGGACAGGCTGTGCTTGCGCGCGGCCAGAGTGGCGCGCGCGATTGCTGCATCGTAGAAAGGCGCAATCAGCGTGTAGCTGAGTTTCAGGCTCAATGCAGGACCCGGGGAATCGCCAGTACGAACTCGGGAATCTCGGCGTCGAAGCGGGTTCCGTCTTCGCCGACCATCTGGTAGGTTCCCTTCATCGTGCCAATGGGCGTTGCCAGCACACAACCACTGCTGTATTCGAAGGCCTCGCCGGGATTCAGTAGCGGCTGGTTGCCGACGACGCCGAGGCCGCGCACTTCCTGAATTTCATTGTTGGCGTCGGTGATGACCCAGTGACGCGAAATCAGTTGCGCCGGGAGTCGGCCGACATTGGTGATCGTCACTGTGTAGGCGAAGACATAGCGATCATCTTCCGGGCTGGACTGGTCGGGTATGAAGTGCGGAACCGGCTTGATTTCGATTCGATATCGGTCAGCGTTGGACATGGGATAATTTCGTCTGTTTTCGTTTAGGGAAGTGCCATGCACCCCAAGGATTTCGTCATCGCGCCGAGCATTCTTTCGGCCAACTTCGCCAAGCTGGGCGAAGAAGTGGCCAACGTCGTTACCTCGGGCGCCGACTGGATACACTTTGACGTAATGGACAACCATTATGTGCCGAATCTGACCATCGGGCCGCTGGTGTGCGAAGCGATTCGCCCGTGCACCACCGTGCCGATTGACGTTCACCTGATGGTCAAACCGGTTGATCGAATCATCCCCGATTTTGCCGAGGCCGGGGCGAATATCATCACTTTTCACCCGGAAGCCACAGAACACGTCGACCGCAGCCTGTCGTTGATCCGCGATTCAGGGTGCCAGGGAGGCCTGGTCTTCAACCCGGCGACCCCGCTCGAGTTCATGGACCACGTCATGGACAAGCTCGACATAGTCCTGCTGATGAGCGTCAACCCCGGTTTCGGCGGCCAGAGATTCATCCCCGGAACGCTGGCCAAGGCCAGATTGGCACGGGCGAAGCTCGATGCCTACGAAAAGGCCAGCGGCCGCCGTATCCGTCTCGAAATCGATGGTGGCGTGAACCCGGCGAACATTGCCGAAATTGCCCGCACCGGGGTCGATGCCTTCGTCGCGGGTTCGGCCATTTTCGGTGCCAGCAAGGACAGCGACCCGCAGCGTTACAACACGATCATCGGCGCCCTGCGCAATGAGCTGGCGAAAGCCTGATGCACTTTCAATCCGTCACGTTCGATCTCGACGGTACCCTGCTCGACACCATCACCGACCTTGCCGAGGCCTGCCGTGCAATGCTCGAAGAAGTCGGCGAGCCGCCGCGCACCCTGGGCGAGGTGCGCAGCTTCGTCGGCAAGGGAATGGCTGTTCTCGTCGAACGCTGCTTGACACGCGATGAGCGGCCGACCGCCAAGAGGCTGCGTCAAGGCATCGAATCTTTCAAGCGTCACTATGCTGCGGTCAACGGTCGATTTGCCCAGGTTTACCCTGGTGTGATCGAAGGGCTGAAGGCATGGAAAGACAGCGGGATAAAGATGGGCGTCGTAACCAACAAACCGGGCATGTTCACCAAAGATCTGCTCGACACCATGCAAATGACCGAGTATTTCGACGTGATCGTGTCTGGCGACAGCACGGCACACAAAAAGCCGCATCCCGAACCCATCCTGTACGCTTGCCGTATCCTTGGTGTGCGGCCGGACCGCAACCTCCATATCGGCGATTCGAAGAACGACATCAATGCGGCTCATGCCGCGGGATGTGTCGCCTATGCCGTGCCCTACGGCTACAACGAGGGCGAACCCCTTGATAGTCGCAATTGCGATGCGCTGGTCGCCGATATTCTTGCCGCGTTGGTGGTGGCAAGAACTGCCTGACGGCGTACCCATCGGCACGCCGTCAAGATCGGCAATTGCTGGAACGATGGGACTCCAGCGGGAAACCCCTCGGTCAGATCAATCCGGCCTTCTCTGGCATGACAATGTTCACCTCGAGCACCTCGAAATTTCCCTGCTTCTCCAGCGATACCTTGATGTCTTCCGGGTTGACCGACACATACTTGGAGATGACGGTGATCAACTCCTTCTGCAAGTCGGGCAGAAAGTCGGGCGTACTGGTGCCGCCATTGCGTTCGTGGGCAATGATCAGTTGCAGCCGTTCCTTGGCGATGGCCGCCGTCTTCGGCTTGTTGCCGAAGATGAGGGAGAAGAGAGACATCCTCATTTGCTCCCGAACAGGCGTTTGAACAGCCCGGGCTTTTCGTAATCGACAAAACGCAGGGGTATGGTTTCGCCGAGGAAGCGGCCAACGACGTCGAGGTAGGCGCTGGCAACGTCGCTACCGGCCAGATGGATTGCCGGCGTGCCGGAATTCGAGGATTGAAGTACGGTTTCAGACTCGGGGATGACGCCGATGATAGGCACGCGCAGGATCTCCTGGATGTCCTTGAACGACAGCATCTCCCCCTCGTTGACGCGCTTCGGCGAGTAGCGGGTGATCAGCAGATGTTCCTTGACGGGCTCTCCGCCGAGCTGGGCGCGGCGCGACTTGGCCTGAATGATGCCGAGAATGCGGTCGGAGTCGCGCACCGAGGATACCTCCGGGTTGGAAACGACCAGCGCTTCGTCGGCAAAGGTCAGGGCCATGACCGCGCCGCGCTCGATGCCTGCCGGCGAATCACAGACGACATAATCGAAGCCCATGTGTTCGAGCTCCTTGAGAACCTTTTCGATGCCTTCCTCGGTCAGCGCATCCTTGTCACGAGTCTGCGAAGCCGGAAGTACGAAAAGGTTCCCGCTTTCGCAATGCTTGTCCTTGATCAACGCCTGAGTGAGTGTTGCTTCGCCGTTCAGCACATTGACAAGATCATAGACGACACGGCGCTCACAACCCATGATCAGATCGAGGTTGCGCAGGCCGACGTCGAAGTCAATGACGGCAGTCTTGTAGCCGCGTAGGGCGAGGCCCGAAGAAAAGCTGGCGCTGGTGGTGGTCTTGCCGACCCCGCCCTTGCCTGAGGTTACGACGACGATACGTGTCACCGGTGTCACTCCGCAATCAAAAGGAGGTGATTCTACCTGCAGAACCAGCTTTCTGGTGCCTTTGGCGTCCATCCGAGCCAGCGGCGCCGTTCCGGCCGCTAATCGGCTTTCAGTGGCTCGACGATCAGTCGGCCCGTATCTTCGCTCGGCTTTCTGGTCAGCCGGACCTGAACGGGCTTGCCAGCCAACTCGACCGGAACACCGGTCTCGAAGGTCCGATAAAGACCGGCGATCGAAACGAGTTCGGCTTCGAAGCGGGTACACAGAATTCGCGCATTGTCGGCGCCGCCGGCCCCAGCCAGCGCGCGCCCACGCAGGGGTGCGTAGATGTGGATGCTGCCGTCCGCGATCACTTCGGCGCCCGCGTTCACGGCGGCGAGAACTACGAGATCCCCGCCGCGCGCATAGATCTGCTGGCCCGAGCGTAGCGGCCGGTCGACGAATAGTGTTGGCACGGCGGCGATTACCGCCGCTGGTGGCGGCGTGGTGACCGGCGTCTCGGCTGCTGGTGCCGGCGGAGGCGTGGGTGCTTCGCTAGCGGACGCTGCACGCGCCGAGCGTTCCAGCACAGCGTAGGTCGGCAGGCCTCCGAAGGCTGCCGCGCTGTGTTGCAATTCGTTGCTGCCGCCACGCACGCCAATCACGTTCAGGCCGTGCGCTTTCAACACCTCTTGCACGCCTTGCCAGTCCGCTTCCGGCAATTCGTCCACTTGCGACAAGTCAAGCACCGCCGCATCGCCATCAAAGAAAGGGGTACTGCCGAACAACTCGCCAGCGGCCACAGCCAGTGCTTCCGGCTGCAACGAGTGCAGTGTGACCGTTACCACCGGAAGCGTCGTTCCCTTGAATTCGATCAACTGCTTGGTCGTGCTGGTTCGCTGCATGGAATCGCCGCCGCTGTGAGCCAAAGACAAAACAAGCGGCGAAGTCTAGCCGAAGCGACATGACTTTGCCAGAGTCACTCGGGGCTTACAGAGCGCGCCTCGCCGGTGGACAGCGCTGATTGCGATGCGCTAGTATCCGATCTGATGGCCCGCTGCGGCCTGGCGCATATCTCTCAGGACCTCAAGAACAAATGATGACTCTGCGACTCTGGAGCGATTGGCATAGTTGGCGTCATTGGCGCCCCTGAAAGCTTTTCGCGCGCCAACCGGGCGCAATGCACCAGTGCGTAACACGACTGTCATTTTCGAGGCTTCCCCATGACTGAAACCAGATTCAATACGCTTGCCGCGCAAGGCTACAACCGCATTCCGGTCACGCTGGAGACGTTTGCCGATCTCGACACGCCGCTCTCCATCTACCTGAAGCTGGCCAATGGCGCCTATTCCTACCTGCTCGAGTCGGTGCAGGGTGGCGAACGTTTCGGCCGTTACTCGATCATCGGCCTCGCCGCATCGACGCGCATCGTTGTCCACGGCCATCAGGTACTGGTGCTGACCGGCAACCGGATCGCCGAGCGCGAGGACGATACCAATCCGCTCGAATTCATCGGCAAGTTCATGCAGCGCTTCCGCGCCGCGCCGCAGGCCGGGCTGCCCCGTTTTTGCGGCGGCCTGGTCGGCTGTTTTGGCTACGACACGGTGCGCTACGTCGAAACGCGTCTGACACGGACGTGCAAGACCGACGAAATCGGCACGCCGGATATCGGCCTGCTGCTCTCCGAGGAAATCGCCGTGGTCGACAACCTTTCGGGCAAGCTCACCCTGGTTGTCTATGCCGAACCGGGTTTCCCGGGCGCCTGGCAGAAGGCGCGGGCGCGCCTTAAAGAGCTGTTGGGCAAGCTGCGTACGCCGGTCACCATTCCCAGTGAGCGGCCGGTGCATTCCGAGGCGGCGGTGTCGATATTCGGCGAGGCCGCCTTCAAGAAGGCTGTGGTCAAGGCTAAGGAGTACATTACCGAAGGCGACATCATGCAGGTGGTGATTTCGCAACGCATGACCAAGCCGTTCCATGCCAGCCCGCTGGCGCTCTACCGCACGCTGCGCAGCCTGAACCCGTCGCCCTACATGTTCTACTTCGATTTCGAGGATTTTCATGTTGTCGGCGCTTCGCCGGAGATTCTGGTGCGCCTTGAAGGCGATCGCGTTACCGTCCGCCCGATCGCCGGTACCCGCAGGCGCGGCACCTCGCCGGAAGAGGACGCCGCACTTGCCGTTGAACTGCTGGCCGACGAGAAAGAGCTGGCCGAACACACGCAGTTGCTGGACCTCGGGCGCAATGATTGCGGTCGCGTCGCCAGGGTCGGCACCGTCAAGCTGACCGAGAACATGATCGTCGAGCGCTACTCGCACGTGATGCACATCGTTTCCAATGTCGAAGGCAGGCTGCAGCAAGGTCTGAACGCGCTCGACGTGCTCAAAGCCACCTTCCCGGCCGGTACCGTCTCCGGGGCGCCGAAGGTGCGGGCCATGGAAATCATCGACGAATTGGAACCGGTCAAGCGCGGCATTTACGCCGGGGCAGTGGGCTACCTGGGCTTCAATGGCGACATGGACCTGGCGATTGCGATCCGCACGGCAGTGGTCAAGGACAAACAACTGCATGTCCAGGCCGGCGCCGGCATCGTCGCCGATTCCGACCCCAATTCGGAGTGGACCGAAACCCAGAACAAGGCCCAGGCCGTGCTACGCGCCGCAGAATTGGCCGAGCAAGGGCTGGATACGCGGATCGACTGAACGGCCGCTACGGAAGCCACTTCAGGCGCCGGAACGCCCACTCGGTCAGCCACAGACTGAAATAGGTCGTGAACCACGCGAAGACGGTGTCGGACAGGAAGTGCGCGCCGGGTACCATGCGGATCAGCGCAAAAAAGGCGCCGAAGGCAATGCTGACCAAGAGCCAGCGGCGGCGGACGGCCGGCGCGCCCAGCCACCCGAAGGACATGATGAAAGCGGCGGTGGCGACATGGCCGCTGACGAACGAGCAGTTCGCCTGACACTGGTCGGCGGGGATGAAAGCCGGGGTAAATTGCCTGCTGCCGCCGAATAGTTCGACCCTTTCCGGTCGGGCACGCCCGGAGTGCTCCTTCAGCGTCGCGTCGACCAGCAGTACCGGGCCGAGTAGTCCGCCGACGAGCAGGAAGCCGAACATTGCCCGGCGCGCCCGTAGTGCCGGAAAGCGCTTGGCAAAACTCAGCCCCCAAAGAACCAGCAGGATAACGATCAACGCTTGTCCCACACGCGGCAGGCCGCGATAGGGAAGAAACAGCCAGCGGGATTCGCGGTGCAGTGCCCACTCTCCGTTGCCGCGATAGAACAGGCTGCTGAAAGACAGGTCGATCTGCGGGAAAGCGACAAAGAGCACCGCCAGCAGAGCGAACATGACCAGCGCGATGCGGAACTCAGTAGCCCTTGAAGTCACGGAGGAGGTAAACATCCATGTTGCGCGAGGTCTGGGCGTCAAGCGGCGCCTTCAGCGTGGCGAGCCTGTTGATGCTGGAAAAGCTGCGCACCAGGTCCGCACCCGGCGGGTCCTGGGTGATTAGCAGGGCATCCTTGCCGACGAAAGGGCGCAGGTCGGTAGTCAGCTTGTAGTGATCGCTCGCCTTGCCGCTCGGGTTCCAGCTCGCGGCCTCAGGTTTCAGGTCGCGCACTTCGTAAAGCATGTGGGCCAGCAGGGTGCGGTTGTCGGCCACCAGTACCGCAGCGGGATGCGCCACAAGGATTGGCTTCAGTTGCCGGCCCAACCCATCCCAGCCCTGGGCGCGTGTGTAGAAATTCATTTTGGCCGGATTTTTCACGTCGACCGCAACCAGCACTTGTTGCCAGTGGTAGGCGAGGCCAACCACCGCAACATTGATCGCCAGCCCGATGACCAGCGTGCGCTTCTTTTCTCTCTGTAACAGCCAGGCCACGGCGGCGATGACTGCGGGAGCGAAAGCTGGCGCTGCCCAGTTGGCGTTGGCGTTGCTGTTAAGGGCTTGAGCCGAAACGATGACCCACAGTGGCAGTGCGAACCACAGCAGGAGTCGGGTTCGCTCGTCGCGCCAGCTTTGTCTTGCCCGAAACAGCAGCAAGACGAATACGCTGCCGAGTATCGGACCGAAACTGAGCCACTGCGCAGCCCAGAACTCGCCGAGTGCCTTCAGGCCGCCGCCCGCCCGCTTGCTTACGGTAATTTCTGCCGTATGCTTCAGCGTCGGGAAATCGTGGATGAAGTTCCAATGGAGATTGGGGCTCAGGATCAGCAGCGCCAGCCCGGCGGCCAGCCATGGTTTTGCCGAGGCGAGTCGGCTGCAGTGGAAAGCGAGCAGATGCAGGAAGGCGGCGCCCAGCCAGGCGGCCATGGTGTACTTGGACAGAAGGCCGAGGCCGCAGACGATACCGAGCAGAATCCAGTCGCCCCAGGTGTCTCTGTCCAGAGCGCACAGGTAGGTCCACAGCGCCAGCATCCAGAACAGCGTAAGCAGTGCATCGGTGGAGACGAACAGACCGAGCCAGGAAAAAATCGGTAGCGTCAGGACGGCGACCGCTGACCAGAAGGCTGTGCGTTCGTCGTAGAGGCGGCGGGCGATGCCCCAGCAGGCGACGGCGGCCAGCGGGTAGCACAGCATGGCCGTCGCCTTGACGCCGAGCATCCCGTCGCCGAACAGCGCCGTCGAAACGACTATCAGAGCGGCGACGCCCGGCGGCTTCGAGTAGTAGCCCCACCCCAGGTCTTGCGCCCAAGTCCAGTATTGTGCTTCGTCGACGTAGAGCGTAATGCCCGAGTTCTGGATGACCCAGATGCGCCAGGCGAGCAAGGCGACGGTCAAGCCAAGCAGGATCAGGGCGTCGCGACGGGTGTCCTCCGTGCCCTGAAGGATGCCCTCTTGGGCGGTGGGATTCACGCTGGCTTGTGCCAGCCTTCGTCGGCTGCCAGTGGATCTTCCGGCCGCGCCGCATAGGAGCGAATGGTGCCGGATTCAAAGTAGATGCGGGCCATGATTTCGGCCAGTACGCCGGTGGTGATGAAATGCACGCCGGCAATCATCGTGCCGATGCCGACGATGAGCAGCGGCCGGCCGCCGATATTCTCGCCGAGCCCAAACTTGACCCACACAAGCCAGGCCATGATCAGCCCCGAGAGTGCTGTCAGGCTGAGGCCGATGCCACCGAAAAAGTGGCCGGGGCGGGCGCGGAAGCGCATGAAATAGAAGACTGCAATCAGGTCGAGAATGACGCGGAAGGTGCGCGAAATGCCGTATTTGGAAACGCCGGCGGTACGCGCGTGGTGCGTGGTTGGCTCCTGGGCAATGCGGCGTGGCGTGGTGACGGTGGCCAGCCAGGCCGGGATGAAACGGTGCATTTCGCCGTACAGGCGAACGCTCTTGATGACGCTGCCGCGAAAGGCCTTCAGACTGCAGCCGTAGTCCTTCAGATAGACACCAGTCATCCTGGCGATCAGACGGTTGGCGATCTTCGACGGAATCTTGCGCAGGAACAGGCCGTCCTGGCGGTTCTGGCGCCAGCCGGCGACGAGGTCGAGATCTTCGTTCAGCAGTCGGGCAACCATGCGCGGGATGTCGATCGGGTCATTCTGCAAATCGCCGTCCATGGTGACGATCACAGCGCCGCGCGCCGCATCGATGCCAGCCTGCATGGCTGCGGTCTGCTTGAAATTGCGCGTCAGTTCGACGATGCGCACATGCGCGCCGTATTCCCTTGCCGCTTGCAGGCCGCGCTCGACCGTCGCATCGCTGCTACCGTCGTCGACCAGCACCAGTTCCCATGCGTTCTCGTAGCCGACCAGCGCCGCATGCACGCGCTTGACCAGCGGCCCGATATTGTCTTCCTCGTTGAAGACCGGAACGACGATCGAAAGCGTGTGGCAAGGAATGGCGAGGGCGGCGTTCATGGGCGAATCCGGCTGGAACCCGCATATTTTAGTTGAAAACCACCCGCCTCGTTGCTCGACTAGCCGGCGACCTTGAGGTTTGTATTTGGCTTTGGTGAGCGCTCCAGGTGTCCGCTGGGCACACCAACCGTTCCCGGCTTGTCGCGACTCACTTCATCAGCATTCGGAAGCCATTTTCAAGATTGCGGTTCAGGTTGTTTTCCAAATCTTGTCTTCTCCGGGCTTGGGCGCGTTTGTTCATCTTGTAACTGGATATCTCGCGCTGACCTTTCGTCATTGGCAGCAGAAAGACATGGCGCGAAACGCGAGTGCCGCCGGACTCTTCCCAGAACTGGTCATAGTCGGCTCTTACGCGTTTCTTCATATACATATAGTTGGCCAGAACAAGTCCTTCGTTGGCAACTCCATAGAGGGCCGTCATGCCAAAGGCGCGGGCCATCGCTTGCGCTGCCATCAGCAACAAAGACTTCGGGCGAATGCCCTCGAGGTCCTTGGTCAGCTTGCGGGTAGGTTCCAGTGCGGCATCGCCCTTGATCGAAGCCTTGACGATGCCAATCCACACACACGGTGCTCTTCCCTCAAGACCCAGTACCGTTGGGGTGACCAGCGTAACGCCAATTTCAAGGATCCGTTGTCCATTGACATTGAGCGCGAGCCGCCATTCCGCCTCTCGATAAAGACTGTCAGGATTACCCAGTGTAATGGTCATCGAACCGCTTGCCGTTTGCTGCTCAAGTATCGCCCGTTCTTCGGTGTGGCTTTGCAGAAAATCTTGTGGTGTTAGTATCTGCTCTGCGGTATCAAAATGTGTCTTGATTGCCGCAAGCCGGCCCCTTGCGCCGAGGCCTCGGATCAAGTATGGCCGGATCGGTTTATAGGCCAACTCACTGGAACGCGCAAAAATCTGGTCGAGCGGCGAACGGTCGAACACGGCCGCGGTGTCACTGATTACGCGACCATGGACAAGGCAACGGATACGAAACTTGACGGAACTCCGCAGGTCGTGCCAAGCCTGTTCGAGTCGGCCTTGGGATGCTGGAGGTGCGCTGTCTGCTGTGGGTTCGTTCACTAGGTTCTTCACAAGAAGGATATCTGCTCGGCGCCCTGCGTAGCAGCCAGAAGATCGCCGAGCGCAGTTCCCGGGCAGGCCAGCATGATTGCGTTTAGGTATCGGCCCGGCGAGAAAGCCAGCATTCTAATCGAAGTGCCCCGCCCCGGCTGCGGCACGGGCCTTTAATGTAGAATCAGAACCTTACGAAACGGGCAAGGAATCAACAGCATGCTGCTGATGATCGACAATTACGATAGCTTCACCTACAACCTTGTTCAGTACTTTGGCGAGTTGGGGCAGGAGGTGCGCGTCTATCGCAACGATGCCATCAGCGTCGCCGAGATCGGCCGCCTCAAGCCGGGCTATCTGGTGATTTCCCCCGGTCCGTGCGCCCCCGCGCAGGCGGGCATCTCGCTGGCGGCGATCCGCGAGTATTCCGGCAAGATTCCGCTGCTCGGCGTCTGTCTTGGCCACCAGGCCATCGGCGAAGCCTTCGGTGGCAGGATCGTGCATGCCAAGCACCTGATGCACGGCAAGGTGTCTGCGGTCCACCATGAAAACAGGGGTGTTTTCAAGGGTCTGCCCAACCCGCTGACGTGCACCCGCTACCATTCCCTGGCCATCGAACGCGAGAGCCTGCCCGATTGCCTGGAGATCACCGCGTGGACCGACGACGGCGAAATCATGGGCGTGCGTCACAAGACGCTGGCCGTCGAAGGCGTCCAGTTTCACCCCGAATCGATCCTGACCGAGCGCGGTCACGACCTGCTCAAGAACTTCCTGGACGAACACAAGCAATGACCCCGCAAGCCGCCCTCCAGCGCGTGATCGAACACCGCGAGATCTTCCGCGACGAAATGGTTTCCCTGATGCAGCAGATCATGGGCGGCGAAGTCACGCCGGTCATGATCGCCGCCATCATCATTGGCCTGCGCGTCAAGAAGGAAAGCATCGGCGAGATCGCCGCCGCCGCCAGCGTCATGCGCGAGTTGTCGACCAAGGTGCAGGTTGCCGACACCAGCCGCCTGGTCGACACCTGCGGTACCGGTGGTGACGGCGCCCATACCTTCAATATCTCCACCGCCGCGATGTTCGTTGCTGCTGCTGCCGGCGCCCAGATCGCCAAGCACGGCGGACGCTCGGTTTCCAGCCAGTCGGGAAGCGCCGACGTGCTTGAGGCGTTGGGCGCCAATATCAACCTGACGCCAGAGCAGGTTGCCCGGTGCATCGCCGAGACCGGCATTGGTTTCATGTTCGCACCCAATCACCACAGCGCCATGAAGCATGCCGCGCCAGTACGCCGCGAACTCGGTGTGCGCACCCTATTCAACATATTGGGTCCGCTGACCAATCCGGCCAATGCCCCCCACCAGGTCATGGGGGTCTTCCATGCCGATCTGGTCGGCATCCAGGTACGTGTGTTGCAGCGCCTTGGCAGCCTGCGGGCGCTGACCGTTTTCGGCCGTGAAAGCCTGGACGAAATCTCGATTTCCGGCCAGACGCTGGTCGGCGAACTGAAGGATGGCCGGGTCAGCGAGTATGAAATCCACCCGGAGCAGTTCAACCTGCCGGTGCATGACCCGAAGGTGCTGCAGGTCGCCAATGTCGAGGAATCGAAGGTGATGCTGCTAGGCGCACTCGATAACCGGCTCGGTGCGCCGCGTGACATCGTGGCGCTCAATGCCGGTGCCGGCATCTATGTCTGCGGCCAGGCGGCAACACTGGCGGATGGCGTCGAGAAGGCCTTCGAGATGATCGCCTCGGGCGCGGCGCGGGCCAAGGTCGAGGAATTCGTCGGCTGTACGAAGCGGTTCGCATGAGCGACATTCTTGACAAGATCATCGCGACCAAGCGCGAGGAAGTCGCCGCCGCACGGGCGGCGACGCCGCTGGTCGAGGTCGAGGCCGCCGCTGCCATGCAGCCGGCGCCGCGTGATTTTGTTGGCGCCATCCGGAAAAAGATCGGCTGCGGTCAACCGGCGATAATCGCCGAAATCAAGAAGGCCAGTCCGTCGAAGGGGGTGATCCGCCCGGATTTCCGCCCCGCCGAGATCGCACACAGCTATGCGCAACATGGCGCTGCCTGCCTTTCGGTCCTGACCGACCGTCAGTATTTCCAGGGTGCCCCGGAGTTTCTGGCGGCCGCCCGGGCCGCTTGCGCGTTGCCGGTGCTGCGCAAGGACTTCATCGTCGACCGTTACCAGGTCGCCGAAGCGCGCGTAATGGGGGCCGACTGCATCCTGCTCATCGCCGCCGCGCTGACCGTTCCGCAGATGCAGGAACTCGAAGCGCAGGCCTGCCGCTACGGAATGGCCGTCCTGGTTGAAGTCCATGATGGCAGTGAACTCGACGCCGCCCTGCAACTCATGACCCCGCTGGTGGGCATCAACAACCGCAATCTGCGCACTTTCGACGTGACTCTCGCTACGAGCCTGGGCTTGCTTTCCCGGATCCCTGGCGACCGCATCGTCGTCACCGAAAGCGGCATTGGGAAACCGGAAGACGTGGCGTTGATGCGCGCCAATGGGGTCAACGCCTTTCTCGTTGGTGAGGCTTTCATGCGGGCGCCGTCACCCGGGGAGGAACTGGCGCGCCTGTTTGCGTGAAACGCAGTTGCCCATCATATTGACGGGGTAGTTGTCGACTGCCAAACTAGCCAGCGATCGTCGCTTCGACGACAGGGGTCCCATGAGCCAGTCCAAGCCTTCCTTGTTTGGCGGATTAAGTGCCGCCGGCTTCAGTCCGGATGACGACGCTGAGACGCGCCTGAAGAAGTCGCTGCTGATATTTGCCACCGGCCTCGTGTCGCTGGGGTCGATGCTATGGCTGTTCCTGTACTGGCAGTTGGGCCCGAAGTTCTCGTCGACCGCGGCCTTTGTTTTCCAGTTGCTGCTGGTAACCAACCTGGTTTTCTTTCTCAGGAGCGGCAATTTCAGTTTCTTCCGCTACTCGCAACTGGCGCTTTTCCTTTTCATGCCCTTTGTCGTGCAGTGGAGCATCGGCAACTTCATCACGGCCAGTGGCCTCAGCCTGTGGGGCCTTCTGGCGCCGATCGGCGCCGTGCTGTTCTTCGGCGTCCGCGAGTCGGCGGCCTGGTTCTTCGCATACATCTTTCTGACAGCGCTCTCCGGCTTCTTCGATTATTTTCTCGCCGACTCTGTGGTTGCGAGTGGCCCGCGGGTACCGATCAGAGTCAGCGTGTTCTTCTTTGCGCTGAATTTCGCTGCGGTTTCGACCATCGTCTATCTGCTCTTGCGTTACTCGACGCAGGAGAAAGCCAAGGCGCAGGCCAGCCTGGAAGAAACCCACCGCCTTCTTCAGGACGAACAGGATCGTTCCGAACGCTTGTTGCTCAACATTCTTCCAGGCCCGATCGCCGAGCGCTTGAAATACGAGAAGCAGACCATCGCCGACGGCTTTGCGGACGTCACCGTCATGTTTGTCGATATTGTCAATTTCACGAAACTTGCCGAGGGCATGTCGCCGCAGCAGGTTTTCGCCATGCTCAACAGTATTTTTTCCTCGTTTGACGAACTGGCCGAGAAGTTCGGCATGGAGAAGATCAAGACGATCGGTGATGCCTACATGGTCGCCGGCGGGTTGAACAACGAGCAGGTCAACTATTCGCAGGCCATCTGCGAACTGGCACTCGCCATGCGTGACCTGCTGCATACTGACTTCGAGGTCAACAGCCTGCACCTGGAAGTGCGTATCGGCATCGGCACCGGACCGATAGTGGCCGGGGTGGTCGGCAAGAAGAAGTTCATCTACGACCTGTGGGGCGATACCGTCAATCTGGCCAGTCGCATTACCAGCGAAGGGTTGCCGGGGATGGTGAGCGTGGACGAGAGAACCTATCGGCGCCTAGCCAGTTCTTTCGAATTTCTGGGACCGCAGATCATCTACCTCAAGGGCAAGGGTAATACACCGGTTTACCGGCTGGTCGGCTCCTTGCCGGATCGGACCCAGGGCTGGAGCATCAAATCTCCTTGAGATGCTAAGCGGTAGCGAGATGAGCGGGGTTGTAGGCAGCGGTCTTGAGTTTTCTGGGGAGGCTGATGGCGCGGGATTTGTCGGCGCGAAAGAGATTTAGGCCGAGGC
>WBZP01000458.1_pt1 | contig 55409 bp, 48 predicted proteins | sample 5204301 | NCBI WGS metagenome assembly WBZP01 (sample SAMN12412401, study PRJNA552823) | activated sludge metagenome | isolation source: activated sludge from nitrification reactor of wastewater treatment plant... | place: USA: Pennsylvania | collected 2017
TCCAACGCGACCGCCGGAACCAACAGATCCTCGACCTCCCCCTCGACCCGGCCGCCTTGGCAGATCCGATCGCAGCCGAGATGGCCAGGATCGAGGGACTGCCGGAGGACACCGTCGGCCAGGTTGCCGAGAAGGAAGCGCTCTACAGCGCGCTCCTCGAAAGCGCCGCAACGACGCGCGCCCGCCTCGCGGCCGACACCTGGTGCGCCGCCTTCGTCGCCGTCAAGACGCCAGAGCACCCGGCCATCACCGACGACACCGCGCGAACCGCCGGTGAGAACCCGGCCGGGCTCACCCCGGAGCAACGCTCCGAGATCGACGGTCTCACCGAGCAGTACCAGTTCCTGCACTGGCACATCGCCTTCCCCCAAGTGTTCAAAGTGGATCTCGGGGCCGGTGGAGACACGGGAGCACTAGGTGGGTTCGACCTGATCCTCGGGAACCCTCCGTGGGAGACCATGAGCCCCGACCGTCGAGAGTTCATGGGTCCGTACGTCCCCGAGATCCGTGCAATGTCACCGGAGGAACAGGAGGTGGCCATCGATGAAGCGTTGAGCACCCCGCGCCTGTCCGATCTGTACACCACCTACCGAAGGAACCTGTTTGGACAGGTCCACTTCCTCAAGAACAGCGGTCGGTACACGCTGTACGCCAAGGGCAACCTCGGGAAGGGTGACTTCAACATCTACCGCAACTTCGTCGAGACAGCGCTGCGCAACACTCGTCCGGCGGGATTCGCTGCACAGGTGACTCCGGGCGGGCTCTACGGCGGTGCCAATACCTCGGCGATCCGACACCACCTGCTCGATCAGTGTGAGTTGAGGCAGATCCTCGGCCTCATCAACACCAAACGCCACTGGTTCCCAAAGGTGGACATCGACCGGTTCGCGGCGTATTCGGCCCGACCCGGTGACAAGACAGTTCGCTTCGAAGCAAGATTTGGGCTAGCGGAGACGGCGGACCTCGCGAGGCCAGCCGTCACGGTGCCCGCTGAGCTGATCAGGCAGCAGGCTCCTGACACTTACGCGATCCCAGACCTGCGCAACGCGTTCGAGATGACCGTTGCTGCGAAGATGGTCGACGCACACCCGAAGTTCGGTGACGTCGACGCTGGCCCACCAATCCGACACTTCCAGTCCGAACTTCACATGGGCAACGACTCCGGGTTGTTCACGACAGACCCCTCGGGGCTTCCCGTCTACGAAGGCCGCATGATCGATCACTTCGATCACCGCGCGAAGAGCTACGTATCTGGGCATGGCAACAGCGCCAAGTGGGATGCCCACGAGTTTGGTGACCCTGCGAAGGCCATCGTTCCGCAGTGGCGGATCGCACGTCGAGACATCCCCGCGAAGCTCGGCGACCGTTGCGACCACTACCGCATCGGGTTCGGAGATGTCGCCAACCCCCGCAACGAGCGCTCCTTCGTTGCCGCCTTGGTGCCGCCCGGAGCGATCTGCGGACACACGGTCCCAACGATCCGCTTCGGTGACGATGATGACTGGGCCTACCTGCCGTGGCTCGCCGTGGCCAACTCCTTCGCCATGGACTTCACGGCTCGGAGCCGGCTGTCCTCACCTCACCTCACGTTCACCGTGATGGACAACCTGCCCTTCCCGCGGTTTGGCCTCGACGACATCCTCGTCAAGAGGCTTGCCCCGCTCGTGCTGCGGCTGACCTGCACCTCGACGGAGATGACTGGCTACTGGAACGCGATGAGCGAGTACGGCTGGTGTGAGGCTGCACCAGACGGGGTTGTCCCCGCCGGGGCGCTCCTCGACCCAACCGAGCGAGCAACGACCCGAGCGGAGGTCGACGCCATCGTGGCGAAGCAGGTCTACGACCTCACTCGTGACGAGTTGGCTTACGTCCTAGACCAGTTTCCCGTCCTCGAGAAGCGTGATCGCAAGGCGCACGGCACCTTCGCCACGAAGGACCGCATCCTGGATTGGTACGACCGTGTGTGATGGCTGCGTCGAGACCCGGAGGTCGTCATGCCGATAACCCAGCAGCGAGTCGGGGAGTTCCTTCGAGAAGGACTGTCCTACCTTGCCCAACACGAAAGCCGGACGCGCCAGGAGGTCGTCGATCATCTCGAGACGGCGATGCAGCCGAGCCCAGACGAGAGCGAGCCTGACAAGAACGATCGGCCGTGGTGGCAGACGCGGTTCCTGTGGACCAGCGTCGGCATGGTCAAGGCTGGTTGGATGACCAAGGACGGAAGCGGCGTCTGGGCGGTGACCCCGGCGGGCCGCCAGGCACTCGACCAGTACCCAGACCCCGAATCGTTCCGTCTCGCTGCCCACCACGCCTACCGCGAGTGGGAGAAGTCCTCGAAGCCGGCGCAGCGTCGCGCTTGGTTGGTGCGAGGCTCATCGGTCCTTGGCGTGAACGTCGTGCCCGAGTGGCTGGCCGAGGGATTCTGCAGTCTGGCTGCTTCCCAGCTTCGAGCACCGCGGGCCGCGGTGACCGCTGCCGAGCTCGAGGAGATGGCGAAGGCTGACTACGCCCACCTGAAGCATCACGAGCTGAAGGCCAAGGTTGAGGAGATCGTCGCCTTCGTCGCCAAGTTCAACGTGGGCGACGTCATCCTCACCACGAGCGAGTCCCACGTCTTTCTCGGTGACGTCACCGGGGACTGGTCCTATGTCGACTCCGACGGTGGTCGCTCGAACCTCCGCCGCCCGGTCGACTGGCGCAACGCCGACGCGCCCGTCGACTTCGCGGGCCTGCCCGATCCGCTACCCGCCCGTCTCCAAAGTGGGAGCACGGTCCTCGACCTCACTGCGGACCTTGCGCTGATCGACGCCCTCGTGGAGCCGGATGCTGGTGACCCGGAGGCGGAGTCGGCTGTGCGGTCTGCCCGTCATGAACGGCTCCCCGAGCCGACTGAGGCACTCGCCACCGAGTTGTTCGTCGATCATCCATGGCTCGGAGAGGTAGGTGACCTCCTCAACGAGCGTCGTCAGGTGATCTTCTACGGGCCTCCCGGCACCGGCAAGACCTACATCGCACGGAAGCTCGCGGCCGACCTCGTCGGGCCCGAGCAGGTGAAGCTGGTCCAGTTCCATCCGGCCTACACCTACGAGGACTTCTTCGAGGGCTACCGGCCCGCGCCCGGCTCGGGAGAGGGCACGATCAGCTTCGAGCTGAAGGCGGGGCCGCTGCGACAGCTCGTGAACCGCGCTCGCGAGCACACCGACCAAGCGTTCGTGCTCATCATCGACGAGATCAACCGAGCCAACCTTGCCAAGGTCTTCGGCGAGCTGTACTTCCTGCTGGAGTACCGCGACCAGGCCGTCGACCTTCTCTACTCGGCCGATGACGAAGGTTTCACCCTCCCAAAGAACCTCTACCTCATCGGCACGATGAACACGGCGGACCGCTCGATCGCCTTGATCGACGCGGCGATGCGTCGTCGGTTCGCGTTCGTGGAACTCACCCCCGACGCGGAACCCACCAAGTCCCTCCTCGCGAAGTGGTCTGCCCACCACGGGCTCGGCGACACGGCGGCCCGGCTTCTCGACCGACTGAACCAGCGCATCGAAGACCCCGATTTCCACATCGGCCCCTCATACTTCATGAAGAGCACAGAGCCCGACGCCCATTCGCCCGAACGCTTCGACCGCATCTGGCGGACCTCGATCCTGCCGCTGCTCCAGGAGCACCACTACGGGGAGTGGGAGAGCGTTCGCGGCCACTACCGACTCGACGCGCTGATGTCGGCCATCGCGCCTGCCGATCAGGAGATCGCCGACGAGTCAGTGCAGGCCGTTGCCGAGGCTGACGAGACGGGGTCTTGACCGATCTTTACCTCCGCGAAGGAGGCGAGTCCTTCGTCGGCCCGCTCGACGACGTTGTGGGCGATGCCTTGGCCGCATCGGGCGCTGTCACGGCGATCCGCGTCGGAGGAAGAGAGTGGGAGGTAGGCCCGTCAACGAAGGTAGGGGTCGTCACGATCGGCGATGTGACCGTCTGGATCCGTCCCAAGGTCCACATCTCTCGGGTGATGTTCCTCCTTGGCTACGCCAAGAGCCCCGGGTGGCGTGCCGACCAGGTAGCGCTCGCAGAGGTGGACGACCTCGTGCCCGTTCTCGCTCAGGCCTTCGCCGATCAGGCCGACCGAGCGATTGAGACGGGTCTTCTCCAGGGCTACACGGACGTCGACGACTCCCTCACGGTCCTGCGCGGTCGACTCCGCGAACAAGACCAACTCAGGCAGCGCTTCGGAATCGCCCTCCCGCTTCTCGTGCGCTACGACGACCACACCGTCGACATCCCGGAGAACCAGCTCCTGCGTGGCGCGGCGGAACTGCTCCTGCGCGTCCCCGGCGTTCATGCGATGGTCCGCTCCAGGCTGCGACGACTCCGCGGGGTGCTAGCTGAAGTCAGCGCGCCGGTGCAGGGAGGCTCTCTGCCGGTATGGCGACCGAACCGCCTGAACGAGCGCTACCACGTGGCTCTTTGGTTGGCGGAGGTGCTGTTGCGGCGCAACGCCGTCGACCAGGTGCCCGGCGCCGTGCGCGTGGGTGGGTTCCTGGTCGACATGGCCAAGGTCTACGAAAACTTCTTGACTGCTGCGCTCACCGAGTCGCTCAAACAACACGGGGGATGGACCCGAGCCCAGGACCGACACCACCTCGACGTCGATGAAGCGATCGCCATGCGCCCGGACCTTGTCTGGTACCGAGACGCAGCACCCGCAGCGGTGATCGACGCGAAGTACAAGGTCGAGAAGCCCGCCGGCTTCCCCGACGCGGACCTCTACCAGATGCTCGCGTACTGCACAGCGCTGCAACTCGACGACGGTCACCTCGTCTACGCCAAGGGCAATGCCGATGAGGTTGCTCACACCGTTCGTCACGCCGACATCAAGATCCACGCCCACACGCTCGACCTCGGGTGCGACCCCACCGCCCTGCTCGCACAGGTGGCGGCACTGGCGAATCGCATCGCCACGAGCCCCCAGGTAGCGCTGTGTTCTTGAACCGGGTCAGGGTCGAAGGCTTTCGAGCGGCCGCCGAGTCGGCGATCGAGTGCTCGTTCCCTGGGCGCTTCACCGTGCTCGTTGGGGCCAACGGTGCGGGCAAGACCACACTCGCCGACGCTCTGTACCTTGGGCACGGTCATCGGTTCCCCCAACTCACGAACCCCTCGACGGCCACCCTCAGCGACAGGACTCCGCGGACGATCGAGGTCGCGTACGAGTTCGCTCCCGCTGGGGACACGGAGAGCCGATTGGGCACATCCCTGCAGGCGTCCGGGGCCACCGCCCCGACCTGGACACGCGATCTCACGAGGAACCTTGGCCGTGTGCGGTCGTCACCGGCTGGCGCGCTCCCGGAGGGAGCGGAAGCCGTTCGGCTGATCCTGCTCCCGGCTCACCGGAACCCGATCGATGAGCTTGCCCGCCGCGAAGCTCAGGTGCTCATCGAGCTGTTCCGGGCTGAACAGCAACGCCGAACAGGAGGGCGCAGCCTTACCGATCTCCGCTCACTCGCCAGCCGTCTCCTTGAACGCCTCAGCGAAGACGCCCTGATCGACTCGGTGAATAACCGGATCCGCACGCACCTCACCGCTCTCTCTGCCGGCGTCAGCGAGCAGTTCTCCTTTATCGGTGGCCAAGTTGTCGACGACGCCTACCTGGCGCGGGTGCTCGAGCTGCTTCTCGGGTCGATTGACGATCGCCTGCTGGCGCGGCGCCTCGAGGTGTCAGGACTCGGGTACGTCAACCTGCTGCACATCGCTGTCACGCTGGCCGCGATTCCTGACTCCCAAGGCACTGGCGGTCCGGCGGGCCTCGGCCTCGACGCCGAGATAGAAGGCGACGATGAGCCGCGGCACGGTGTGCCGCTGGCGGAGACCCCTGACGCGGTGGCCGAGCCGGAGCTTTCGGAAGAAGAGAGGCTTGCCCAACGCGACGCCGAGGCGGCATCGATAGAGGACTCCTTCTTTCCTGACCAGTTCCACGTGACGGTCGTGATCGAAGAGCCAGAGGCTCACCTTCACCCCCAGCTCCAATACGGCCTCGTTCGCTACCTCCGCATGGCCGTTGAAGCCAGACCGGAGCTCCAGATCATCCTGAGTAGCCACGCTGGCGAGGTCGTCGCAGCAGCGGAACCCGAGGAGATCGTCGTCATGCGCCGGAGCGGCGATGCGATCAGCAGCCGATCGCTTGGGTCGGTCCCCATGCATGACAGGGAACGGACCCTCCGCATGATGAAGCTCCATCTGGACGCCCAACGATCAGCATCGATCTTCGCCAGTCGGGTGGTCCTCGTGGAAGGCGTCACGGAAGCGGTCCTCTTCCGGCAGCTTGGCCGGGCGTGGGCAGCACAGGACGAAGTGAAGCAACGGATGATCGACGCGCTCACCGTGGTCCCGATGGGGTCGAAGGTCGGTCGATGGATGGTCGACGTGCTCGCAACTCCTGGACACGAGATCAGCGAACGAGTCGCCGCACTACGAGATACCGATCACCGAGATCCGATGACCACGTACAGCCCGCCCGCCTGGATCGAAACGTTCGATGCCGAGGTCTTCCAGGCGTTTCACAGCGCCCCCACCCTCGAGCCGAGTCTGGTGACAGGGAACGAGGGTCTTGTTGAGGATGCCCTTGGTGATGTCGGCCTCGCTGTTCCTGCCGAAGGGATCACAGCGGAGTCCGTCGACGAGCTCTTCCGCGGTACAGCCAGCGACCGCAAAGCTGAACTGGCGTTGGCCCTGGCCGATCGCATCAAGATCAACCTCGACGCCGGTCATCACGTCGCCGTCCCCACGGCGATCACTGGCCTCCTCGACTTCCTCCTTGGCGACCGACCGGAGGCGCAAGAAGATGCCGCCGCGCTCATCCCTGACGACTGAGCAACTCACCGCTGCCTGCAGTCCCGAGTCCCGGCTACTCGTCGTCGCTTCCCCAGGGTGTGGAAAGACAACGATCGCCGCAGAGCGGTTCGGCTTCCATCGGTACGACCCCAGGGGTGACCATCGGCGATGCCTCGCACTGAGCTTCACCCGCGCCGCCACTGCCGAGCTCCAACGACGTATCCGCGGTCGATGGGGTCCGTCGGCCCTTTCGTGGCCACACCGAGCGATGACTCTCGACGCGCTTCACGTCGACCTCGTCGAGTGGCTCCTTCGCTCAGGGTCCGTGCAGTGGCCGAACGGGCACACGAGCTTGACGGTTGAGGACTCGTGGCGCGGGTGGCAGGGGGTGCGACGCCTCACCGACGGCCAGTACGCGGCGCGACCAGTCCTTCGCGACGGAGCTGTACTGGCGAGATCGGTTCGGCACCGAGGCATACCCATCACCCGGATCGGCACGGTCGGGGACCTCCGAGAGCACTTCGAGGCAGGACGGTGCAGTCACCTCGAAGCTCGGGAGATCCTGGGCATCGCCCTCCAAGATGCTGGACTCCGCGCCGCGCTCGGCGACGAACTCTGTCGCACGACTCGAGCGATCATCGTGGACGAGGTCTTCGACGGCAACGAGGTCGACCTCGGCGTGGTCAGTCTCGCTGCAGACGCGGGCATCTCTGTCTCGCTCATCGGTGACCCATGGCAGGCCGTGTACGAGTTCCGCGGAGCCGACCCGGTTTCGACCGGGCGTCAGCTCCAGGATGCTGGCTTCGGTCGGGTCGACGTCCAAACCTCGTTCCGGTTCCGGACCGAGCACATGCGAGCGCAGGCAGCGCTTCTACGGTCCCGGGCTCCTTGCTCGCTTCGTGCGGAAGTGGCCGAGAAGTGCGATGTGGTGTTGGCGTCGGAGTGGGAGACGCTCTGGGGCTGCGACAGCATGGTCCTGCCGCTCTCCTTCGGCACCGTGCGCAACCAGACGGATGCTGCTCTCCTCGTTCTCCTCGACCATGTCACCATGCGGCGATTCGGCCGCCCGGCGGTCTACATCTCAGACGCTCATGCGTTCCTACGTCTGGCTGGTGTCGTATCGCAGGAAGAGCTGGAAGCAGCGGCTGCGGGGATGGTGTCAGACCTCTTGGACCACGGAGGACCGACGGCCGGTGCGCTCGACCGTTGGCGGAGTGAACTTCGCCGTATCGGCTCGCCAGCACAGCTCCGCCGACTCGACGCGGAATCGGAGGCGGATCGAGTCGAGAAGCTGCACCTCCTCGCCGAACGACTCGCATCGTCACGATCCGTGCCGGGCATGACGGTCCACCAGGCAAAGGGAGGGGAATGGCCTCGCGTCGGCCTTCGTCTGAACGACTACGAGGCGAACCACTTGGCCGTCGGGCTGGATCCACACCTTGAAGCTGACCGCGTCGTATACGTCGCCGGCACACGAGCGATGGACGATCTCTGGTCGGTGTCCTGACGAATCGCAACACACCGGCATCGCTACATGTAGTGGGCGTACTGGCGGGCGGTCGCGCCTTCGACCGGGAGGTGGCGCAGGATGGCGCGGACCTTCGCCGAGGCTTGAAGCGTGATCGGCAGATGCCCGTCGAGCTGGCTCTGGTTCCAGTTGAGCTTGGTGAGAGAGAGCGTCTCTGCGGCGAGCCGGCCGGGATCGACGGTTCCCTCGACGGGGCGGAGCAGCAACGGGGTCGGGATGTACATCCCTGGGTAGGTCCCGTAGAAGCTGATGCTGCCCTTCGTATAGAGGAGCAGCCGGTCCCTCGAGAGGCTAAGCATCGTTCCGCGGAGAGGCGGCCGCTCGCCGTGTCGGAAGAGACGGATCGGGTGTTGTCGTGAGACCCAGACGAGCTCGACGAGGTCGACTCTCGCGTCCTCGGCCGCTTCCTCGATGCCGGCTCGTTCCTCAGCGGTGAAGCGCGAACTCTTGTGGACGACGAGGCGAGCCGGAAAGGTCAGGTGCTCACTTCTGTAGGCGTCCAGGGCTCTGGTGACCAGGTCGTGCGAGTCGGCCTCGGACAAGTGGGGGGCACGGTCGTCCTTCAGAACAGCGGCAGGGCCGCCGCTCACGACCATCCCTTCGCCCTTCTCGTTGAACAGCTGGGCGACGGAGGTGTGGACGCTCTGCTGATTTGCCGAGCGGTAGAACGAGATGCCGAGGTAGCAGGTCGTCGTGTCGGCGTACGAGCGAACGAGCCGCCAGGGAGCGCCGCCCGCCTTGTAGTAGAGCGCCGTGTGGAGGTTCCACGCCCGCGTGGCCTCGTCCTGCACAGCTCGTCGCTTGACGCCAGGAGGGGGCTTGGCCTTCTCGCCCCATGTGCGCGGTCGCATGATCTGCAGCGGTTGCCCGAACCGGAGGGCGGCAGCCTTCAGCTGGTCGTGGAAGTCAGGGAGCAGAGGCGGCGGAGTGTCGGCGACCTGTTCGTCCTCATCCACTTCCTCCGGGCTCACCGCCGTCTCATCCAGCACCTCGGGGCGCGTGCAGACGATGACGTCGCACCGCTCGTTGAGCGCGAGCCACTCGATCTCCGCAAGGTATGCCTCGACGGCTGCCTGGACCGCCGCAGCCGGGGTCAGGCCGCGCAGGCGGCGGAGAACCTTCGCAGAGATGGGGCGCTGGGTTCGCTCCTCGAACACGAGCATCGAGCGAAACGCCTGGTCCTGGTTGAACCCAGGAAACTCGGGGAACAGGTTCGCCTGCCGCCACGTCTTGGCCTCCTTGGCGGCGATGGGCTCACGGGCGCGTTGCAGCCATCCGCGGGCACCACTGAGGTCAGCGTCCGGGCCGACGAACCCCACTCGGATCCGCTCGGGAGCGCGCTGGGTGGCGGCATCCAGCGGCCCATGCAGCCGAATGCCGAAGCGCGGATCGACGTGCTTGCCGCCAGCGCCGAACTCGAGTTCAGGCTCCTCCAGGACTATGCCGCGCATCAGCTCGCCTCCTCGTGCAGCGCCAGGAGCGAACCCGCCTGAGGCTCCGCCTTGGGCCCCTCCTGTGGCAGCTTGCCCCACGATCGATCGTCGATTCCATGATCGACATCGACGTTCGCGAGGAGCCCGAATCGAAGGCGTTGATCCGGCTCAGCGAAGAGGTTGACGTCGCCTCTGAAGTAGTCCGCCCAGAATCGGACGGAGCTCCTGACTGCCTCGTGACCCTCCAGCTTCTTGATCCCCTTGAGGTAGTCGGCCGCAAAGCGGGAGGGGCGTTGGCCATCGCGCGTGTAGTGATAGGTGGGGTTGAGAGCAAGGAACCATCCCTCCTCGAGCAGGAGGAACTGGTGCTCGACGGCGGAGTGCCGGTAGTAGACGGGCCGGGTGCCGGTTTCCTGGTCGAGTCGCGGTCCGAACACCTCACGCCCCTTTCCGCCGCGTTGCCCCACCTTTATTCGCCAGGCGGCGAGGTCCTGGGTTGCACGGAAGTACAGGTACCGGTGTCGTTCGTCCTCTCGGAGGTCGCTTCGGTGTAGTTCCTTGAGGGTTCCACCCAGCAGTCGCACGAGTAGCCGCTGGTCGTCGTCGGCATGCGATGTCTCGAGCTCGTCGGTCGCAAGTCGGTCCATGGCCCCCTCGACGAGGTGTATGAGCGGCGGCCGATCCAACGGACGGAAGGACCACAGCAGGCCATCGCGCCACGCGATGTCGTGGACCGGGGGTAGACCTGCCTCCCGCAACCGGTCATTCGCGTCTCGCCAGCGTCGGACCTTGGTGGGCGCGACGAAGACGCTGTCGGACCGATGCTCCACCGCGAGCAGGTTCGAGAAGAGCGTCTCCGGTTGCGGGGCAGGTCCCATGTAGAGACCGCTCTGCGCTACGGCCCAACCGAGCAGGCGGTCCGCGGCAGAGGCATCGAAGCGGTCCTCGGTCGGATGGAACACGACGTTCCGGCTCCGTCGGCGAGCGATGTCGCCGTTGAACCACTCGTGGACGTTCTTGAACCACGCCTGTGAAGCCTCGACATCGACGATCACGAGGAGCACAGGCACGCCCACGTTCAGCCAATACTCCAGGTCCGCGGCCGTGCACCGGAACTTGAGGTTCCCCGATGCGTCCTGATCGACCGCGCTCCGCGCCTTGACCTGGACCAAGAGGAAGCGACCCGTCGGCGTCTCCGTGGCCGGCTCGACGATCTCGATATCCCCGTCGATTCCCACGTCGGAGATTGGGCGCTCGCGCCACACGTGCTTCATCTCGTTGACGACGCGGGCGCAGTGGAGCACGCCAGCCCGCTCGACGCGGGCCGTGCGACCGTGTGTCTTGCGATTGCTCTTGCTCACTGACGGGTGCCTGCCAGATGGTTCACGAATAGATCATGCGCAACCCCTGTGACAGTCATGGTAGTCGATCGTACGTTCGGCGATCACGTGTTCGATCCGCTGGTAGGTGATCGGGAGCCCTGCACCGACTCGAAGATCAGTGAGAGTCGGACCTCTGTGCCGGTCTCGGCGCACGTGCTGGCACTCCGGGCCGCATGGCGGCGACCGTGCGGTGGGCACGAAATCTGGCCCGCGGCTTCTACCGGGTCTTCTACCGAACCCGCGGCAACGGCGGGTCACCGGATGGTACGATGGCTCAAGGTCGAGGCGAAGAAGCCCAGGTCAACGCCACAATCCGGCACGCAATGGTACGGGTCGGAATCTCTCATAACCCGAAGGTCGCAGGTTCAAATCCTGCCCCCGCCACCAACTGAATGTGCAGGTCAGGCCCCACTTTTCGGAGTGGGGCCTGCTGCTTGTCTGGGGTGACGTCTACCGGGTGATCTACCGGCTCGGCGGGACCTGGCCCGCTGACCTGGGCGTTCGCTGGAGTCGTGCCGGTAGACGTCTACCGGGCGTGGGCGGCGAGGAGCGCCGCGAACTGCTGCGCGGCGGCGGCGCTCATGCCGGGGAGCAGGTGCTGGTAGGTGTGGATGGTGAAGGCGACGTTGGCGTGGCCGAGCCGTTCGCTGACGACCTTGACCGGTACGCCGTCCATGATGAGCAGCGAGGCGTGGGTGTGGCGGAGGTCGTGGAACCGGATGCGGGCCAGGTCGGGCATGGCTCGCTGGAGGCGGTCGAAGAGCTGGCTGAGCGATTCGGGGTTGACGAACCGGCCGCCGGTGTTGACGAACATCCAGTCATCTGCGCCGTGGGGCAGTCCTTCTCGGGCGAGGCGTCGCCGCCAGCGGGCGAGCACGTCGATGGTGGCGTCGTCGAGGTCGATGCAGCGGCGGCTGGTGCGGGTCTTGACGGGGACCTCGACAGGCTGACCGGCGATGCTCTGGAGGGTGCGGCTGATCGAGAGGCGCTGGTTGGCCCGGTCGAGGTCCGACCAGCGGAGCCCGGCGACCTCGCCGCGGCGCATGCCGGTGCAGGCGGTGAGGTGCAGCGCCGGGTAGAGCCGGTGGTGGCCAGCCGAGGCCAGGAACGACGCCAGTTCGGCGGCGGTCCAGGACCGGGGAACCGTGCGGGTCTGGCGCTTGTGGCGGGCGTTGGCAGCATGGGCGACGTTGCTGTCGACGAGCTGGCGGCGCCGGGCGAGGTCGAGGCCGGACCGGACGATCACGTGGACTTCGTGCACGGTCTTGGGAGCGAGGCCGGTGCGGTGACGTCCGCCGGTGGTGGCCAGCTGGTCGTAGAGGCCGTCGAGGTGGTCGGCGCGCAGGCGCCGGAGCGGGACGTGCCCGATGGAAGGGTTGATGTAGTTGTCCACCATCCACGAGTAGCGGTACGAGGTGGATGCCCGGACGTGGCGACGCTTGGTCGGTAGCCACGTGTCGGTGAGGAACTCGCCGAGGTGCACGGGTCCGCCGCGGCGTGGAGCGGTGCCGGCGGCATCGCGTTCGATGCGCGCCGCCATGGCTTCGGCCTCGTGGCGGTCACCGCCGGCGGGGTGCCATCGGCGTCGCTCCTTGCCCGTGAGCGGGTCGAGGCCGTCGTAGGCGACGACGTAGAAGCGGTCCTTGCGTTCGATGATGTAGGCCATCGCCCGAGCTTGGCCACTTCGGGACCAACCCGACGAGCCTGCTGGTGCCGTGACCAGGGACTTCCACCGCTGGGCGTCGAGTGATCACCGGTCGACTCGATCCGGTCTCTCGTCATGGAAGTGCTTCGCGAGCGATGAGGTCGGCGCCGCGGGTGGTGTTCTCGTGCAGGACGAAGTGGCCGCCGGGGACGGTGATGAGGTCGGCACGGGCTCGCTTCGCCTGGGCGGCGAAGATGTCGGGCAGGAAGGTGTGCTCGCCGGCGACGATCGTGGTGGGACAGGTCAGGTCGGGGAGGTGGTCCCAGGCGTGGGCGGCGCCGCCTGCGGCGGCTGAGACCTCGAAGATCGTCGCTTCGATCTCGGGCCGGCACGCGAGGTGCACACCGCTGGCGTCGACGGTGGTTCCCCACCGGATGTAGGCGTCGAGGGCTTCGGGAGCGAGCTGGGACAGCGGTTCCTTGCTGCGGTAGGTGCCGGTCATCTCGGCGCGTGTTGCGAAGGTGGGTCGCCGGCGCCGCGCCGCTGCGGCCATGGGGTTCTCGTGTTGGTGGGGGAAGGCGTCGGTGGGGAATGCCACGGGCTCGGCGAGCAGTAGCCGGGTCCAGCGTTGGGGGTCGAGGCGGTGCACGAGGATGGCAACGGCACCGCCGAGAGATCCGCCGACGCCGGCGACCGTGGGGAGGTCGAGGTGGTCGAGGACCTCGAGGACGTCGATGGCGAGGTTCTCGAATCGGTAGGCGCCGGGGTGGTCGGGCGCGGTGCTGCCGCCGTGGCCGCGCAGGTCGAGGGCGATGGGGCGGGCGGCCGCGGCGATGCAGTGGGCGATGGGCTCGTACAGCCCGCCGCAGAAGCCGTTGGGGTGCAACAGCACGACCGGTGGCCCGTCGCCGCCCCAGTCGAGTGCCCGGATGGTGATGCCGGACTGGCCGGGGAGGTCGATGACCTGGGGTGGTGGTGGCGATGGTCGGTGCGACATGGGGGGCGCCGTTGGGGTCGCGCCGTCAGGGGATGGCCGCGAGCGATTCGGCGATGGGCTTCCAGCGGGAGAGGTGCTGGGGGTCCTCCGTCCAGGCGATGGCGCCGAAGTAGTTGACGACGCGGGTGGCGAGGCCGGCGTAGCGGTCGGCGATGGCGTCAGCGATGGTGGACCAGGTTCCTTCGGTGACGAAGTGGCGGAGGATGTCGTCGGTGATGACGGCGCTCATCCCGGCGATGTCGCCGGCGCGCTGGTGGTCGCGCAGCGCGGCGGTGGTGCCGGGGTGGCCGATGTCATCGAAGATGAACGCGTAGTTGGGGGTCGAGCCGTAGAAGGCGATCTGGGTGCGGGCGAGCTCGCGCCATCTGTCCCGTTCGTCGGTGGTGTCGCCGACGACGAGGAAGGCGGGGACGATGATCTCGAAGTGGTCGAGGTGGCGGCCGGCGAGCTGCGCGCCGGCGGCGAGCTGCGGTGCGACGGTGTCGGTGAGGTAGGTGCGGGTGTTGAGGGGGTGGACGTGGACCCCGTCGGCGACCCGGCCCGCGAGGCGCAGCATCCACGGGTTGACCGCGGCGAGGTCGATGGGCGGGTCCGGCGCGCTGATGGGCCCGGGGGACCAGATGGGTGGCAGGAGGGTGAGCTCGTAGTGGTCGCTGTGGTAGTCGAGCGGGGAGGCGCCGCGAAACGCGTCGAAGCACGCCCGGACGGCGCCGATGTAGTCGCGGATGCGGGGGCCGGGCGGGTCGAAGGTTGCGCTGTAGCGGCGTTCGATGTGGGCGCGGACCTGGGTGCCGAGCCCGAGGCGGAACCGGCCGTCGGTGGCGTCGGCGAGCTCCCAGGCGATCTGGGCGGTGACCATGGGGCTGCGGGGGAACGCGACGGCTATCCCGGTGAGCAGGTCGATGTCGGCGGCGAGGGCGGCGGCCGCGCACGACAGGTAGGCGGTGCGGCCGGCTTCGGTGATGACGAGCCCGGAGTGGCCGCTCTCGGCGGCGTGCCGGGCGAGCTGCTGGATGGTGTTTAGGCGCGTGCCGCCGGTCATGAGGTCGAGCTTCATGGCGCGCTCCTCACGTAGTGAATGCGATCCGCTGGGTGGGTTCCCCCTGCCACCATCGAGGAATGCTGTTGGGGGCCACTTCGACAGGTCGGGTCATCCACGTCCCCGGGTGCTACTTGATCTCGGCGAGCGCGAATGCTTCGTATTCTGCTTCGGTGTCGACCCAGTCCTCGAACTGGATGACCCCCAGCTCTTCGAAGCGGCGGCGGAGCCATGCATTGTTGGCGTCGAGCAGGCCGAGCTTCTTGCAGTTGGGGACGATCTTGGTGAAGAGCATCTTCTGGAACTCGCTGCGGATGGGCGAGGCTTGGGTGAGCGGGATCGCGACCTTCGGGTCGATGCCGAGGCGGTCCCAGACCTCTTGTTGGAGGAACCGGTCGCGCATGCGGACGGCGGCCTCGAACGCGAACTCTTGGCGTTCGGCAAGCTCGTTGTCGGTGAGCTCGGCGTAGTACTCCTTGAGGCTGAGCACGCCGAAGGCGACGTGGCGGGCTTCATCGGCCATGACGTAGCGGAGGAGCTGTTTGAGGAGGGGTTCCTCGGTGAGCATGTGCATGAACCCGAACGCGGCGAGGGCGAGGCCTTCGACCATGATCTGCATGCCGAGGTAGGTCATGTCCCACCGGGCGTCGGCGACGATGTCGTCGAGCAGCATGCCGAGATGAGTGTTGATGGGGTAGTAGCCCTCGAGCTTGGTGTCGAGGTACTTCGCGAACACTTCGACGTGGCGGGCTTCGTCCATGACCTGGGTGGCGGCGTAGTACTTGGCGTCGATCCAGGGGACGGTCTCCACGATCTTCGCGGTGCAGAGCAGAGCGCCCTGTTCGCCGTGCATGAACTGGCTGAGCGCCCATACCTGGGATTCCATGCCGAGCTGCAACCATTCGGCGTCTCCCCAGGTGGCCAGCGGGGTGTTGGCGACGTCCATCTGGTCGGGCCCGAACGATGGCAGCAGCAGCTTGGCCACCTGCTCGAGGTCGACGTCGGTGTCCCACGGAAGGTCGGTCTCACCGTTCCACTGCGCGGTCTTGGCCTTCTCGTAGAGCTTGTTGAGCCCGGGCCGAGCGCCCTTCTCGTAATCCCAGGTGAAGATGGCTTCCGCGTTGTCGGTGATGGCGTGCACCGCCGAGTCGATGTCGGTGTTGGTCATGGCCAGGATGGCGTCGAGGTCGTTGACGCCCTCGCGGCCAATGAGGTCCTGGTTGGAGGTGGTGGTCATGTTGGGGCTCCTTGGGAGGCGTGAACGACGAGGGTGGACTCTGGTCATGCGCTCTCGCGCTGGCGTTGTGCGAGAGGGGCGAGGAACGCGGCAACAGCTTCGGTGAAGGGGTCGTTCGTGTCGCCGGCGACCATGTGGCCGGCACCGTTGATGTCCACGAACTCCGCGTGGGGGACGGCCCGGCGGAACTCCGCTGCGCCGTCTTCGGTGAGCAGGTCGCTGTGGCGGCCCCGCACGAGCAGGCATGGCACGCGCAGTCGTCGCGCTGCGGCGTGCAGGGCTTCGGGGTCTCGGGCGCTGATCAGGCTCGTGGGGCCGTCGATGAGCTTTGGGTCCCAGTGCCAGCGGTAGCGACCGTCGTCGCCGAGGCGAAGGTTGCGCTTCAAACCGTCGAGGTCTTTGGGGGCGGGGCGGTGCGGGTTGTAGGCGGCGACCGCTTCGGCGACTTCTTCGACCGATTGGAAGCCTTCGGGTCGGTCAGCCATGAAGGCGAGTATCCGGTCGGCGCCGGTTTGCTCGATGCGGGGCGCGATGTCGACGAGGACGAGCGCGTTCGTGATCCCGCCAGGGCGCTGGTCGTGCGCGAGCAGCGCGGTGATCCCACCTAGGGACGCGCCAACGACCGCGGCGATCGGGCCGAGCTGGGAGCGGATCAATTCGATGTCGGCGGCGAACGCCCGTCGGCGGTAGTCACCGTCGGGCGCCCAGTCGCTGTCCCCGTGGCCCCGCAAGTCGACGGCGACGGTGCAGAACCCTTCGTTGCTGAGCCGTTCGGTGGTTCGTAGCCACGCGTGGCGGGTCTGCCCGGCACCGTGGAGCAGGACGACGACGGGCTGGTCCGGGTCGCCTCGCCGGTCAGCCGCGAGCCGGACACCGTCGGTCCCTTCGAGGGTCATCCTCGTCGCCGTGTTGCTCATGAGGCGGGCCGTTCGGCGTGGACGCTCTCGAAGAGGAAGCCGATGAGTTCGGGGTCGTCAAGGATGTTCCAGTCGGGGGCCATGAGCTTGGCGTAACGCTCGAAGTAGAGAAGCTGCTTCGCGACGAGGACGAGCTCACGGGGCAGGCGCACCTCGTAGCGTGTACCGATCCGGACGATGTCGATGAGCACCTGGCCGTAGGAGATCTCCGACAGCGGCTTGGCGAGGATCGGTTCCACGATCTCGGCGATGTCGGCCGACGCCTGGTCGAGGTCAACCGGCTTGAGGACGGCGCCGAGGTCATAGATCGACTTGGCGACTTCGACGAAGTCGCCGTCGATGAGCAGAGCGGGGAGCCCATTGCGGATGATGGCCTTGGTGCGGTCGTCGAGCTGGCCGACGATACCGAAGTCCAAGAACACGACGTTGCCGGCGGTGTCGACCATGAGGTTCCCGGCGTGGACGTCGCCGTGGAAGAACCCGTGGTGCAGCGCAGCTTCCATCCAAGCGCGCACGCCCCGCTTCAACAGTTCGGCAAGATCGAACCCGGTGGCCCGGAGCGCCTCGGTGTCGTCGATGCTGTGGCCATGGATCTGCTCCATGGTGAGCACCCGCGGCGTCGTGAACCGCCAATGCACCGCGGGGACACGGACGCCAGAGTTTTCGCCGAAGGTCTTGAGGTTGTCGGCAAAGCGTTCCATTGCCTGGGCTTCGAGCACGAAGTTGAGCTCATGGGCGAGTGTCGCTGAGAAGTCCTCGACGACCGCGACGGGGTTTGCCATCCTTGCCCGGGCCGACCGCCGCTCCAACAGGTGGGCAGCGCCGGCAAGGATCGACAGGTCGGCGGCGAGTCGGGCTCGGATGCCGCGACGTTGCACCTTGACCACGACGTCGGTGCCGTCGTGCAGCGTCGCCGCATGCACCTGTGCGATCGACGCCGAGGCCAACGGAACCGGATCGAACCGCCCGAAGACGTCACCGGGGGCGCCGCCGAGCTCGCGGCGGATGACGTGATCCACATCGACCGGCGCGAGCGGCGGCACACGGTCGAGCAACGTCCGCAACTCGTCGGACAGCACCTCGGGGAACAGCCCGGGGCTCGACGCGATGAGCTGCGCCAACTTCACATAGGTGGGCCCCAACTCGGTGAAGGCACGACGGGCTTCACGCGCCGCGGTCGGACTCCAGTCCGGCCGCGAGAGCAACCCTCGGTGCACAATCGGGCCAACCGCCGCTCGAGCCGCATGGCGACCGGCGATCAACACGGTGGTCGCGGCGCGGGCGGCGGTTGCGGTGCGCCCGACACGTGCAGAAGTGATCTCGCTGACGGGACTGGACATGCCCTCTCCGTGCAACAACTCGACGAATCTGTCGCAGTGTGGCACACTGGCCGGGATGGAGTCCAGCTCCGCGACGACGTTGTCGTTGTTCACCCTGCCCGTGGACCACCAAGGGATCCCGAGTGCTCCGAGCGCGGAGCTCGACCCGTACCTCGATGCCGCAGCCAGGTGTTTCGTGCGCTATGGCGTGCGGCGAACCTCGGTGCAGGACGTCGCGACCGAGCTGGGCGTGAATCGCACGACGGTCTACCGCCAGGTCGGCACGATCGACAATCAGATCCGCCTCCTGATCGCCCGCGACCTGCATCGGCTGCTCGCCGAGCTGCCAGCGTCGCTTGCTGACAAGAGCGGACCTCGGGCCGTGGTCGAGTTGATGGCGGCGATCATCGGTTATGCCTCCAAGCACCCGGTGCTGGCCAAGGTCCTCGCCGACGAACCCGAGGTGATCGGACCATTCCTTGCCTCCGACCTTCCCGAGGTCATCGCCCGCATCAAGTCCGCCCTCGCACCGCTGCTGCAGGCGGCGATGGCGACGAGCCAGATCGCCACCCGGGACGCCGATCTGCTCGCCGAGTCCCTGGTCCGGCTGGGCATCACCTTGATCCTCGCCCCACCGCCGGGCGACCTCGGCACGTTCCTCGCCGAGGTGCTCGTCCCCACCCTCAAACCACCTCCCTGACACCTGGTCACCGCCGAGTGCTCAGCTCAGCTGGTCGGGAATCAACGCGTGGCTGCGTGTTGAGCGGGTGGATCTGGATGCCGTCCGCGACCTCCGAGGCGTCTCTCAGGCCGATCACGTCACATTGCTCCTGGTATCGCGCCGGCCCTGCCGGCGGCGTTGCACGAAACGCCCGAGAGCGGTCGCCGATGCGACAGCTGCCAGAGCTCCCGAGAGCAGCCCGACAACCACTCCTAGGCCGATGCTTGGCTTGGACTCCACGATGACGCGCCCGGCGACACGGTCGCTCACTTCGTCCACGAGCGCTTGAACACCGGGAACCCTGAATAGCACCGTTGGCACGCCGATCTCCTGAGCTGCGGCCCGCTGCAGCTCGTGGTCGCTTGGGCGCGATGTCGCGATCGTGAGCGTCGCCATCAACACAGCGACAACTGCGGAGGCGAACGCGGCGCCTGCGATCGCCGCGATGCCAATTGGTCGAGACGCACTTGATCCACTATCGGGTCGATCAAGGCTCGTCACTGCGCTACTCCGTTCCGTCCCCGTGTGAGCACGGGTGATCAGCCGTCATCGCTCCCTACCCGGCGGTGAACGCGAAGGGCAGGGTGCGGGGGCCGCGGACCTGGCCGGCGGACCAGGTGACGGCGTCGGGGTCGGTGAGGGTGAACTCGGGGATGCGTTCGAGCCAGGTTTGCAGGGCGACTCGTAGTTCCATTCGGGCGAGGTTGGAGCCGAGGCAGCGGTGGATGCCGACACCGAAGGCGAAGTGCCGGTTGGCTTCGCGGTCGAGGACGACGTTGTCGGGGCGGTCGAAGATCTCGGGGTCGCGGTTGCCCGAGGGGAACGGCAGGAGCAGGCGGTCGCCTTTGCGCATGGGGCAACCGCCGACTTCGGTGTCTTCGATGACTTCGCGGGCCATGGTCACGGGCGCGAACACGCGGAGGAACTCCTCGGTGGCGGAGTTGATGAGATCGGGTTCGTCGCGGAGGCGGCGGCGGTCGTCGGGGTTGGTGGCGAGGTGCAGCAGTGAGGAGCCGATGGCCGACCAGGTGGTGTCGATGCCGGCGAGGAGCAGCAGGATGCACACGCCGAGGATCTCCTCGTCGGTGAGTGGCCGGCCGTCGGGCATGCGGGCCTCGAGGAGGTGGGTGATGATGTCGTCGCGGGGGCTGGTCCGGTGCTGGTCGACGTGTCCGGCAAGGTAGCCGCCGATCTCGAAGATGGCTTCGAAGGTGGCGTCACCGGCGATGGGGCTTTCTTCGATGAGGCGGTGGATCCAGTCGCGGAACTGGGCGTGGTCGCTGTCGGGGATGCCGAGCATGCGGGTGATGACCTTGATGGGGACGTGCTGCGCGAAGTCCGTGGCGGCGTCGCATCCGCCGTCGGTGATGAACCCGTCGATGAGGTCGTTGGCCATGGCCCGGGTGATGGGCTCGTAGTCGGCGACGACCTTCGGGGAGAAGACTGGGAGCAGGAGCCGGCGGATGTCGGTGTGGTACGGGGGGTCCTCGGTGATGGGCGGGGCGTGGAATCCGAGGTCGTGGGGTGATTCGGGGCGGTCGGTGACCAGGATGGTGCGGGAGGAGAAATGGTGGTGGTCGTGGGCGATGGCGGCGAGGTCCTCGTAGCGGGTGGGGATCCACACGCCGTGGTACCGGTCGGTGTGCGCGATCGGGCAGTCGGTCCGGAGCTGCTCGTAGATCGGGTAGGGGTCGGCGACGAAGGTGGGATCGAGGTGGTCGAAGTCGGCGGTCCAGTCGGTGACGGGTGGTCGGTTCATCGCTGGTCTCCGGTCAGGGGTCGATGGTGATGGCGTGTTCGGGGCAGTTGGCTTCGGCGAGCCGGGCGGCGGCTTCGAGGTCGGCGGGGACCGACCCGGGTGCGGCGGTGGCGTAGCCGAGGTCGTCGATGTCGAACAGGACGGGGGCGAGCGCGTGGCAGCGGTTGTGGCCCTGGCAGCGCTCGGCGTCGACGACGACTCTCATGTGAGGGCTTCGGCGGGCTTGGCGGCGAGGGCGTCGAACTCGGTGGTGAGGCGGGCGCCGTCGGGGTGCGCGGCGAGCTCGGAGCGGACCTGGGCGAGGCGGTAGGCGAGGATCCGGTCGAACCGGTCGCCGGTCTGGTTGTCCAATGCCGCCCGGCGGGCGGCATTGACGAGATCGGCGCCGGGGACGGTGGTTCCACTGACGGTGCGCACGGTCAGCGTGGCGAGCTCGGCCAGCGCGCATTGGAGGTAGGCGACGTGGATGTCTTCGTCGATGCGGATGTGGTCGATGGTGTCGCGGGCGAAGCCGGCGTCGTGGCTGCACTCGGGGTCGCCGAGCACCTCGGACGCCCACGCAAAGGTGTGGTAGGCGAGCAGCTCGATGACGAGGATCTGGATCATCGCCCGCACGAGCAGTTGCAGCTCGGGGGCGACGTCGTCGCGCAGGCCGTCGAGCATGCCGCCGACGGTGATCGCTTCGGGTGATGGTCTTGCGGGGCCTTCGTAGCCGGGCGGCGGCGCGATGGGCAGGTTCTCGAACATGTCGATGGTGATCGGGGGGTCGGCGAGCGCGGCGTCGCGCACCGCGAACCACATCTGGTCATGGCCGGCTTCGGGGCCGCGACCGGCTTCGTCGTTGCCGTGGGCCTCGAGGAGGCCATCGAAGAGGTGCCCGAGGCAGGTGCCGGCGATCGGTTCGACGATGTGGGACTGGAGGTCCATCGGGGGGATGAGCTTGATGCCGTCGTTGCCGAACCCTTCGACGACCCCGATGAGGGTGAGGATGCGGGTCATGGCGCCGGCTGCGCCGTTGCGCAGCAGCAGCTTGGCTTGTTCGGTGTTGGGTACGAAGGCGTGGTCGACGGCGTCGGGGTCGATGACGCGGGTGGGGTGCCCGGCGGCGGCGAGCTTCGCGGTCCATGCCGCGATGGCGGGGATGCGGTGGGTGGACCGGGGCGGGAGGTAGGTGCCGTCGGGTCCGTAGCCGCCGTGGAGCAGCACGCCGGCTCGTTCGATGCGCCGGGTGTAGTCGGGGTCAGTGAGGATCTCGTCTCGGGTGTAGCGAAGCCGTGGCGTGCCGGTCATCGTTTCCGTCCTTTGGTGGAGGTTCGGGGTCGGGTCGGGGGAGCGAGCCCTCCGAGGAGCAGGTCGTCGAGGCGGCCCGCAGCGGCATCGGAGTCGATGGGTTGGCCGGTGACGACGTAGTGGAGGCCGACCATGGTCACTGCACCGAAGATCGCCGATGCGGTCACGTCGTCGTCGATCGGGCGCAGTGACCCGTCGATCTCGCCGGCGTGGAGCAGCTTGCGGACCGGTTCGTGGAAGCTCGCCCAGATGGCGTCGGCCAGCGCGGGGATGCGGGTGATGCGGCCGAGCTCGGTGAGCAGCACGGTGCACAGCTCGCGGTGCTTTGCGAACAGGCCGAGGTAGGCGCCGAAGACGGCGTGGAGCCGGTCGCGGGCGAGTTCGTCACGGTCGAGGATGTGGCCGATCTCCACCGAGAGGTCACGCAGGAGCCGTTCCAGCAGCCAGGCGAGGATCTCCTCTTTGGAGGAGAAGTGGTAGTAGAGCGTCGGGCGGGGGATGCCGGTGGCTTCGACGATGTCGTCCATGCGGGTGCCGTCGAGACCCCGGGCCGCGAACACCGCCGAGGCGGCCGGGAGCGCGGCGGCGATGTTGTCGGTGACCTCTCTCATCGTGTGGTGCCTTCCTTGGGGGTGACGGCGACGTTGAGGTGGTTCACGCCGCGCAGGATCAGCGTCCCACGCCAATCGGGGCCGTTGTCGAGCCACGCGATGTCCGCGAAGCGGCGGGTGAGGCGGTCGAAGACGACCCGGCCTTCGAGCCGGGCGAGGTTGGCGCCGAGGCAGTAGTGGATCCCGGCGGCGAAGCTGAGCGGGTGGTTCGGGTGCCGGGTCACGTCGAAGCGGTCGGGGTCCGGGAACACCGCGGGATCGCGGTTGGCGGCGCCGAGGAACGTCACGACGGTCTCTCCGGTCGTGATGGTGTGCCCGTCGATCTCGACGGGTTCGAACGCGGTGCGGGCGTCGACCTGCACGGGGCTCTCGAAGCGCAGCATCTCCTCGACCGCGGAATCGACGAGGGCGGGGTCGGCTCGCAGCCGGTCGAACTGGTCAGGGTTTCGCAGCAGGCACAGCAGCCCGTTGCCGATGAGGTTGGTGGTGGTCTCGAACCCTGCGGAGAACAACAGGATGAGGGTGGCAACCATCTCGTCCTCCGTCAGGCGGTCGTCGCCGTCGCGTGCGGCGATCAACGCCGAGGTCAGGTCATGGTCGAGATCGCGGCGACGCCGGGCGATGAGCCCACGGAAGTAGTCGTCCATGACCGCCATGGCATGCTCGGCGGCGTCGAGCTGAGTGTCGGTGACGCCTGGTTCGAGGGCGGCGGCCGCGTTGCGCACGAGGACTCGGAACTGGTCACGGTCCGACGGTGGGACGCCGACGAGCTCGCCGATGACCTGCACCGGCAGCCGGAACGCCAGGGCGTCCATCACGTCGACCTCGCCCGCTTCGGCCATCCGCTCGACGATCACGTCGGCCATGTGGCCGATGTGGGCCTCGAGGCGGGCGATCTGGCGGGGTGTGAAGCCCCGCGACACGAGACCGCGCAGGCGGGTGTGGTCGGGTGGGTTGACGAAGAGCATCGAGTTGCCCATCACGCTGCGTTGACGGGGCGGGAGGCCGGGGCTGAACAGCGCGGCCCGGTCGGCGTCGAGGCTGCCCTTGCCCAGCCGCGGGTCTCGCAGGACGTTGTTGCAGTCCGACCAGCGGGTCAGGAACCACACCGGGCCGAGCTCGCTGTGATGCACCGGCGCGGCGTCGCGCAGCAGCCGGTAACGGGGATAGGGATCGGCGCGGCCCTCCGGGGTGAGGAGGGTCTCCATGACCAGCCCGTCGGGGCTCATCGGGGGAGGTTCGGCGCTCAGTGTGTCGGTCATGGCGGTCCTTCAGGTCGACGCGTAGCGGGTCGGGGATCCCAGGTCGATCACCACGTCGCCGTCGGCGACGAGCAGATCGACGTGGCCGAGCACCTCCGAGATGGCGAGCAGGATCTCGAAGCCGTCGATGTGGGGGAACACCGCCCGCGACAGCTCGTAGGCGGTCGGTTCGACCAGCCGGGAGATGTGGGCGTGGATCTCCTCGGCCCGGCGCTCGTGGTGGGCTCGCGTGGCGGTCACGAGCGCACCCACCGACGTGAAGGCCGGACCGTGCCCCGGGAGCACGACCTGGGGATCGAGGGCTTCGAACCGGTCGAGGGAGCCGAGGTAGTCGACGAGGCTGCGGCGCCGCAGCAGGTCGCTGTCGCCGTCGAGCTCGACGAGGGGGTTGGGAGTGATCGCCGGCAACAGGTGATCGCCCGAGAGCAACCGCGACGAGACAGGCTCCCACAGCGACAGGTGGCCGGCGGCGTGGCCCGGCGTGACCAGCGCCTGCAGCGTCCGACCGCCGAGGCGCAGCTCGTCGCCGTCGTCCACCGCGATGACCCGTGACTCGTCGATGTCGTGAAGCCACTCGCGGACCGCGCCGTAGAAGGCGGGAAAGACCCCGAGCATCTCCTCGGGGATCCCGAACGAGCGGATCAGCGTGTAGAGCTGGTCGCGATCGCGGTTCTCCAGAAGCTTCGGAACCTCGGCACGACCGGCGTAGATCGGCGCGCCCGCCCGCTCGGCGAGCCATCCGGCGGTGCCGTAGTGATCGGGATGCGCGTGGGTCACGACGACCGCGCCGACGTCGGCGGCGTCGAGGCCGACCTTCGCCAGCTCGGCGGTCAACGTCGCCACGCTGTCGGCGTAGAGCATCCCCGGGTCGACGACGGTCACCGGGTCATCGAGCAACAGGTAGCAGTTCACCGGGCCGACCGGGAACGGCGTGGGCAGCTCGAAGCGGCGCACCGACTCTGGGAGCCGGTCGAGCGTCGGCACCAAGGGTTCACGCATCCGTCGTCCTCCGTCCGCACATAGTGACGGCATCTAGACATCGTGTCTAGACCAAGTTGGACGCGATGTCTAGACTCGCCGTGGGGTGGTCAGCCGCCCTCGGAGGTCTCCACGTGACGTCTGCTCTCTATCGCCTGGGCCGCTGGTGCGCGCACCGGCCGTGGCGCGTCATCGCGGTGTGGATGTTGGCCGCCGCCGCGGTGCTCGCTGCCGGCGCACGATGGGGTGCGGCGTCGAGTGAGAGCATCGAGATCCCCGGCACCGAATCGCAACGGGCGATCGACCTGCTCGAGGAGCGCTACCCCGACGCAGCCGGCGGGCGCGCTCGGGTGGTCTTCGCCACCGACGCCGGCCGGGTCACCGACCCGCAGTTCCGGTCAGGCGCCCAGGGCACCCTGGACCAGATCCGGGCCCTGCCCCGGGTCCGGCAGGTGATCGACCCCTTCGGCCCCGCCGGCGGGTTCCTCGTCTCGCCGGACGGGCGGATCGCGTTCGCCGAGATCGTGTACGCCGTGACCGCCCGCGAGGTCGGCGTCGACGGCGTCGATGCCCTCACCGCCACCGCCGGTCCCGCCCGCGACGCCGGTCTCGATGTTGCGTTCGGCGGCCCCGTCGTCGAGCGGATCGGACCCGACGACACCCACGCCTCCGAGCTCATCGGACTCGCAGTCGCGGTGATCGTCCTCGCCGTCGCGTTCGGATCGGTCACGGCGATGGCGTTGCCGATGTGCACGTCACTCGTCGGCCTGGGCGTCGGTCTCGCGCTCATGCGCCTCCTCGGCGGGTTCGTCGAGGTCACCTCCGTCGCGCCGATCCTCGGATCGATGATCGGCATCGCGGTCGGGATCGACTACTCGCTGTTCATCGTCACCCGACACCGACAGCAACTCGCTCAGGGATACGAGCTCGACGAGTCCGTCGCGCGAGCCCTCGCCACCTCCGGCCAAGCCGTCGTGTTCGCCGGCGTGACGGTCATGATCGCCATCTTGGGCCTCGCGCTCATCGGCATCCCCCTTGTCGCCGCGCTCGGCTACGCCGTCTCACTCATGGTCGCGATCGCGGTCCTCGTCGCCATCACCCTGCTCCCCGCGCTGCTCGGCCTCGTCGGAACCCGCATCGACCGGCTCCGCGTCCCTGGCGTGCAACTGCGCTACGAGAGCGACCACCACACCTCCCGGTCCACCTCGGCCCGATGGGCCCGCCTCGTCACCCGCCGACCCTGGCCGTTCCTCGCAGCCGGCTCCGTGCTCCTCGTCGCACTGGCGGTTCCCGCGGCCCGCCTCGAGCTGGGCTGGCCCGACGCGGGGAACCTGCCCCCTGACACCACCGCCCGCCACGCGTATGACCTGCTCGCCGAGGGCTTCGGTGAAGGGTTCAACGGGCCCCTGCTGATCGCCGTCGACCTGCGTGAGGTCGCCGATCCCCCCGGCGCGCTGGCAACCATCAGCACCGCAGTCGCCGCAACCCCGGGCGTGCAGTTCGCGTCACCCGCCCAGACCAACGACACCGGCGACACCGCGGTCATCCAGGTCGTTCCCACCACCAGCCCCCAAGACCCAGCCACCGAGGACCTCGTCGACCGCCTCCGCGGCGAAACGGTCCCCACCCTCGAGGCAGACACCCGCACCGTCATCGAGGTCACCGGCACGACCGCCGCGTTCATCGACATCTCCAAACGCTTGGCCGACCGGCTCGCCGTCTTCATCGGAGCGGTGGTCCTGCTGTCGTTCCTCCTCCTCACCGCGGTGTTCCGCTCACCGCTGGTCGCGCTCAAGGCCGCCCTCGTCAACCTGCTGGGGATCGCCGCTGCCTACGGTGCGCTCGTCGCGGTCTTCCAGTGGGGATGGGGCCTCGACGCCGTCGGCCTCGACGAGACCGTGCCCATCGTGTCGTTCCTGCCGATGATGATGTTCGCCATCCTCTTCGGCCTCTCCATGGACTACGAGGTCTTCATCCTCTCCCGTGTCCGCGAGGAGTGGGTCGCCACCGGCGACCCCACCGGAAGCGTGGTCGGAGGCATCGCCACTTCGGCCCGCGTGATCACCGCCGCCGCGCTCATCATGATCAGCGTCTTCGCATCCTTCGTGCTCGGCGACACCCCCGAGATCAAGATGTTCGGCTTCGGTCTCGCCGTCGCCGTCGCCCTCGACGCCACCGTCATCCGCATGGTCGTCGTCCCCGCCACCATGACACTGCTCGGCTCACGCAACTGGTGGCTACCCGGATGGCTCGACCGGACCCTGCCCAACCTCGACATCGAGGGCACCGGCACACTCGGACCCAACCCCGCCGTTGCGGGACGCGACGCCGCGCACCCCGACCGCCCGATTCCCACCCACCCCAAGGAACCTGCACCGTGAACCTCGACGAAACCCCCGAAGAGCTCGAAGCCCGCGCCCGCATGGCCACCGCGCTCCAGCGACTCGGCCACAGTCTCGTCGGCCATCGCGTCGACGCCGACCTCGCGGGTCGCATCGCCGACCTGGCCGCCGCCGCGACCGAGGAGGTCTCGGCCCGGCCCGCGCGCGACCGGACCGCAGAGATCGCCACCAGCCCCCGCTTCGCCCGCTGGCTCGGTGGCGACGCCCTCGAGCCGATCGGCCTCGACGGCGAGCCGATGGATTTGTTCCGCGACTCGGTCGTCTCAGGGCGGACCAACCCGATGGGCATCGGACTCGAGGTGCGCCGCCATGGCGACTCGGTGGTCGCGACCACGGCGCTCGGCCCAGCGTTCGAAGGGGCCCCCGGACGAGCCCACGGCGGCGTCGTCGCCGCGATCGTCGACGAGACCATCGGGTACGTCCTGCCCATCCTCGGCGAGCTGGCCTACACCGCGAACCTCAACCTCGACTACGTCGCCCCCGCACCCCTTCACCAGGAGCTGCGCGTCACCGCGTCGTTGCGCGACCGCGCCGACCGAAAGCTCTGGCTCCAGGCCCACGGCGAGTCCAACGACGGGATCTTCGTCCGGGCCGAGGCGCTGTTCCTCACCGTCGACCTGACCAAGTTCGCCAACGACGCAAGCTGAACCGGAGGCCCCATGCCCGCAGCCATCACCCCCGACCGGTACGACGCCGACACCGCCGCCGCCATGACCGCTGGCAGCATCGATGGCCTGCCGTCCTACCTCGGCATCCGAACCGTCGAAGTGGGGCCCGCCACGATGCTCGCCGAGCTCGACGTGCGGCCCGAACTCCTCAACCCCTTCGGCACCCTCCACGGAGGTGTCGTATCCGCCCTCGTCGATCACGTCCTCGGCGCGGTGCTCTACCCCGTCATCAAGCGCGGCCACTGGGCCGCCACCACCGAGTTCAAGCTCAACCTCCTCACCGCGGTGCGCGCTGGCACCGTGCGGGCACGGTCCACCATCGTGTCGCTCACGCGCCGCACCGCGGTCGTCCAGGTCGAGGTCGACAACGACGGCCGGCCCTGCGCCCTCGCGCAAGGCACCGTGCTCATCGTCGAGCCCCGTAGGTCCTAACCCGAGCACCGCCACCTCGAGCGGCGTTGGTGCCGGCAAGGAACCAGTCGACCACCGACGGGACCGAGGCGATGCTGAAGTCGTCCTCGCTCTCGAACAGGAACCGGAACAGAACCGGACCGACCAGCTGAGCAACGGCGACATCAGGATCGAGGTCCGATGGCAGCTCCCGGCGCTCGACGCCCGCGGCGATGATGTCGCGCAACACCTTCGAGCCGTCCGCCCGAACCGACGAGCTCAGGTCAGCCAGCTCTGCGTCGTCGCGAGCCTGCTGGCCGATCGCGATCATCATGCGCCCGAGTCCCGAGGTCGTCAGCGCAGCCTGGAACGCTTCCATCTCGGCGATCAGGTCCTCACGCAGGTCGCCCGCCGGGGTGGTGTGCAGCAGCCGCACCTCCTCGCCGATCAGGTCACGCAGCAGGTCGAGTCGTTGGGGCCAGTGCCGATACAGCGTCGTGCGCGCATACCCACTGCGCTCAGCCACCCGAGCCAGGGTGACCCGCTCCCACCCCTCCTCCAGCATCACCTCACGGGCCGCCGCGAGCACATCGCGACGGGTCCGGGCGACGCGGGGGTCGATCTCGGCGCTGGGGGCCACTCTCGAACCCTACTCTCAGCGCTCTAGAGGACGGAACGTCGTCTAGAACACAACATGTCCTAGAGTCCACGGGTCGACTTCAGCGAGAGGGGACCTCATGACCACCCAGACGGCGGATCCGTCCGGACCGGTAGGTGACCTGCCGGAGGGCCAGCACGATCCGGTCGAACACGACGTCGTGGTCGAGAACGCCGGTCGGCGCAGGCTCATCCTCGCTGCCATGTGTGTCGCGCTCGTCGCCGTCGTCGCCTCGGTCTCGGGCCTCAACGTCGCACAGCAGGCCCTCGCCCAGGACCTGGGGGCCACCCAGAGCCAGTTGCTGTGGATCATCAACGGCTACACGCTCGCGCTGGCCGCGCTGCTCCTGCCGGTCGGGGCCATCGGTGACCGGTGGGGTCGCAAGCCCATCCTGATGATCGGACTGGTCGCATTCGCGGCCACCAATCTCGCCTCCGCGTTCGCGACAGAGCCAACAATGCTCATCGGATTGCGGGTCCTCGCGGGTGTGGCTGCCGCCATGGTCATGCCCGTGACCCTCTCGGTCATCACCACCAGCTTCCCGCGAGAAGAACAAGCCAAAGCCATCGGCACCTGGGCGGGCTTCGCCGGCGCGGGCGGCATCATCGGGCTGTTCGTCTCTGCCGCCATCATCGACAACGCCACCTGGCCGTGGGTCTTCGCGCTCCCGATCGCGCTCGCCGCCGTCTCCTTCGCCCTCACCGCCTCATTCGTCCCGCACTCCGTCGAACACACCGAAGCCGGCTTCGACGTCGCCGGATCGCTGCTCTCGGTCGTCGCCGTCGGCGGGCTCGTGCTCGCCTTCCACGAAGGACCCGAAAAAGGCTGGACCGCCACGATCACCCTCGCAGCGATCGTCGCCGGTCTCGCCGCGACCGTCGCGTTCGTCGCCGTCGAGCTCCGCCGCGACCACCCGCTGCTCGACGTGCGGATCTTCGCCCTCCGGGGGCTCGCCGCGGGCTCGGTGAACCTCTTCGTGGTCTTCGCCGTGATGTTCTCCCTGTTCCTGGTGCTCGTGCAGTACCTCCAGGCCATCCTCGGCTACTCCGCCCTCAAAGCAGCATCGGGACTCCTGCCGATGGCGGTCATGATGATGCCCCTCTCCACCATCGCCCCGACCATCGCCGAGCGGTTCGGGTTCCGCCGAACCCTCGTGACGGGCATGCTCGCGATGGCCACGGGCCTGGTCGTGTTCGCCGTACTCGCCGACCCCCAGGGCGGCTACCTCACTGTGCTCCCCGGCACCCTCATCCTCGGCGCCGGCGTCGGCCTCGCGATGAGCCCGTCCACCGCGGCGATCACCTCGTCACTACCCGAGGAGAAGCAAGGCGTCGCCTCATCGCTCAACGACACAGTCCGCGAGATGGGCGGCGCCGTCGGCATCGCCCTCATCGGATCGGTCCTCAACGCCGCCTACCAAGCCAACGTCGAACCAGCCACCGCCGGCCTCCCGCCCGAGGTCGCCCACCCCGTCACCGAAGGCATCGGCGGCGCCCTCGCCGCCGCCGGTCAGATGGGCCCCAACGGCGCAACCCTCATCGATGCCGCCCGCCAATCCTTCGTCGATGCCATGATGCCCGCCCTGCTCCTCGCCGCCGCGGTCTGCGCCGCCGCCGCGCTCTTCACCGCCATCCGCGGACCCAAGACTGCCGCCGAAGCCGAGCCCCGTCTCCACACGCCCGAACCACAGGACAACAGCGGGGAACCGTGACCCTCCGGCGCTTCGTGTGGCCTTGGGTGCACCACAAGCTCGAAGGCGCCGGGCCCATCATCGACGACGCCGTCATCGTCCCCAACACCCCCATCGACGAAGTACGAGCCTTCGTCGACACCCCCGTCAAGCTGGCCGCCTGGTTCGGCGCCACCTTCGATGCTGACGATGCGACGCTCACGATCGCTCGCGTCCCGGACGTGCTCACCGTCGGGTGGATCACCACCGATCTCATCGACCACGGCCGCTGTCTCACCCTCACCGGCGTCATCGCTCCCGGCCCGGTCCGCAGCTACGTGACACTGCGGTCGGTCGCCTACCAACGGACCGAGGCCGATCCCGACGGGGCCGCGGTTGGCTTCGGCACCGAGGTCTGGACACACGTCGACCTCCCGCTACGGACCCCGCCCGCGGTCGTCAGGCTCCTCAACGACGTCATACGCAGAGGCAACCGCCACCTGCGCGGCGAACTCGGCAGCTGACCCGCTCGCCAGGGCGGGCTCCGACCCGCCGAAGGACGGGCTTTCGTCGCCGCCGATCAATGGAGCCGGGCTCGTCAACCTCCGTCGGCCTCCGTCGGCACCGCCAAGCTGAAGGACGCTGTCCGAGTCGCGTGATGGGAGCTGCGCCGAGCGGGCAGCGCTTCTACAACTCTCTTCTACACCGCGGGCTGGGATCGCTTGGTCCGCAGTGGTACGGACTGGACGTCGTATGCGCGAAACCCCACCTCAGAGGTTGGAAGGTACGGAACGGGACGCCAGGAGAGGCTGAGAATCGCGTCCAACCCGACGATCAGCCCGACGAACTCGACTTCATCAGGGCCCTCGCCGCAGAGATCCGGTTCGTCGTGGCAGCAGCGGACATCGATTCGGCCGACGGCGACGGCCTCCCCGACAAGGACTCTTCTACCGGATCTTCTACCGGGCGGGACGGGATCGGACGCGATGCGGCGGTACGGTCCGGCACATCCGTAGGGGCGAAAGTCAAGCTCAGAGGGAGAGATCGGTACGGATCCACATGGGAAAACACAGCGATCCGAAGGCTCATAACCCGAAGGTCGCAGGTTCAAATCCTGCCCCCGCCACCATCGAGAATGCAGTGTCTGCAAGGCCTCCGACGCTTCGGGGGTCTTGCGGCGTTTTCGGCCGCTACCGTGTGTCTACCGATGCCTACCGTCTATGCGGCGGCCGCTGCCTCGTCGCATTCTCGTGAATGGCTTGCGAGGAGTTGTCCGAATGCGGCTGCGGCGTCGTCCTGCATTCCGGGGAGGACGTGCTGGTAGGTGGTCATGGTGAATGCCGGGTTGGAATGCCCGAGTCGTTCGGAGACGACTTTGATCGGGACCCGGTCGCGCAGCAGGAGACTGGCGTGGGTGTGACGCAGGTCGTGGAACCGGATCGGTGACACGTCGAGGTGCCGCTGCGCGCGGTCGAACGCCTGGGAGATGCTGTGCGGATGGATCGGCTGGCCGTCCGGTCGGGTGAACACGAGCCGGTGGGTGTTGGCGGGCGCCGGTTTCGGCGAGCTCAGCGGTCTGTTGTCGTCGCCACCGGGCGAGCAGGTCCATAGTGGCGGCGTCAACGGTGATGTTGCGGCGGGAGGTCTTGGTCTTGAGTCGTGAGAACTCGAGGCGGTAGCCGATCGAGGTGAGGGCCTGGGTGATCTCGAGTCGGCCGCTGTCGAAGTGGACGTCGTCCCAGCGCAGGCCGAGTACCTCGCCGCGCCGCATCCCGGTCGCCGCGGCCAGTCGGAACAGCATCGAGTGGCGGTTCGTGGCGGTGTCGGCCAGGAAGTCGCCGAGTTCGGTGGCGGTCCACGAGCGGGCGCGCCGGTGGCCGGATGGTCGCTTGCGGGGGTCCGGCACGTGTGCGCCCTCGGCTGGGTTCGCTGCCAGCAGGCCGCGCTCGACCGCGTCGTTGAAGGAGGACCGGATGATCTGGTGGAGGTTCGTGATGGTCTTCGCCGCGAGCGGCCCTCCTCGCCGGCTGCCGACGATGAGCAGGCGCCGGTAGAGCGCCTCGATGTCCTCGGCCCGGAGCCGACGTAGTGGCGTGTCGCCGAGGTGGGGGAGCAGGTAGTGCTCGACCGAGGTCGTGTAGCGGGCGTGTGTCGTGGGGGCGAGCGTCGCCTCTTTCGCGGGGAGCCACTGTCCGAGGAGGTACTCGGCGACGGTCAGCGAGGAGCCGGTGTGACGCTGGCGGGCCCGCCGCTCGGTCAGGTCGATCGCGAGCTGCTCGGCGGCGGCTCGGTCATCGCAGCGGTGCCAGCGTCGCCGCTCCCGACCCATCACGGGGTTCCGGCCTTCGTAGATCACCGCGTAGAACACGCCTCGCTTCTCGGTCACGTAGGCCACTGCTGCACTCCTTCACGTTGGAGGTTCGGTAGCGGAGTCGGTAGCAGGAGCACTTGCAGCCATGCCAGCGATGCCGTGTGACCGGGTGAACGGCCTGAAGAGGAAGCGGGCGTGGGCGTGTCGGACCGTCAATCTGTCTCCACGTCCTGCGCTCCCTGCGGCACTTCTTGGCTGTCACAGGTGCGGCATACGCTTGCGAGCACCAGCGGCTTTGGTCGGAACGGGTGGGTGATGGACTACGACGAGATCGAGCAACTGAGGAACCGTCAAGCGGCGTGGGTCCTGCTGACGTCTCGCAATGCCGCGCTGGTGCTCAGCTTCCTCGGCCGGGTCTTCGTTGAGAGCAACGCCAGCAATCTCCCCGCCACCATCCTTGTCAACGAACTGGACGACGAGCTCTATGCCCTCAACAAGCGCTTGGTTGATGACGGCGGGGAGCCGAGATTCCCTCGGCCGGCGAAGCACTACCTCGACGAGTGGTCCGGGCCCGAGAAGCGCTGGCTCCGGCGCTTCTACCCGCCCGACTCCGATGAGCCTCACTACGACTTGGCTCCGGCGGTTGAGAAGGCGCTGGCGTGGGTCGACGACCTCCGAACCCGCACGTTCATCGGTACTGAATCCCGGCTCTCGACCATCTTCGAGCTGCTCCGTCAGATGGTGTTCGGCGCCGACGACGACCCAGCGGCGCGGCTTGCTGATCTCCGACGCCGCCGTGCCGCCATCGACGCCGAGATCGACCGCCTCGAAGCCGGCGATGTCGCTTTGGCCGATCCGGTCACCCAACGCGATCGCTACCAGCAGTTCGGTCGCACCGCCCGCGAGCTCCTTGCCGACTTCCGTCAGGTCGAGGAGAACTTCCGCGACCTCGACCGCGGCTTGCGCGAGCAGATCGCGCTGTGGGAAGGCTCCAAAGGGGAGCTTCTCGACGACCTGTTCTCCGACCGAAGCGGCATCACCGAATCCGATCAAGGGCGGAGCTTCCGAGCCTTCTACGACTTGCTCCTGTCCTCCGAACGCCAGTCCGAGCTGTCTGAGCTGCTCGACCGTCTCCACGAGATCGACAGCATCCCCGATCTCGACCCACGCCTCGCTCGGGTGCACTACGACTGGATCGACGCCAGCGAGCGCACCCAGGCCACCGTTCGCCGTCTGTCTGAGCAGCTCCGCCGTTTCCTTGACGACAAGGTCTGGATGGAGAATCGCCGAGTGTTCGACCTCATCCACTCCGTCGAGAAGCAGGCGCTGCGGCTGCGCGACGAGCCCGGCGCCCTGATCACCATGGAGCTCGACGACACTGCCGTGCCCGTTGTCCTGCCCATGGAACGGCCCCTGTACCGGCGCACCCGCACGACCGGACTCGAATCGACGCCGCTCGACGTCGGCGTGGGTGACCTCGATCACGCCTCGCTGTTCGAACAGCTTCACGTCGACCGCGACGTGCTGTTGCGCACCGTCTTGGAACAGCTCGGCCCTCGAGGTGCCGTCCGACTCGATGACGTGATCGCCGGGAATCCGCTCGAACAGGGTCTGGCTGAACTTGTGGGCTACCTCTCCCTGGACGAGCCGGGCCTTCGTGTCACCTTTGACGACGATGCCAGGTCCCGGGTCGCGTGGGCTGTCGGTCAGGGTGATCGGGTGCACAGGGCCGACGTCTCCACGGTTTCGGAGCCAGCTGAGGGCGGTCCCGAAGGCTCGGACGACGGCCTCGACCGCGTCGCGGACATCCCGGTCGTCACCTTCAGCAGGGGAGAAGGCGATCAGTGAGCATGGCCAGCGACGGCACTCTCGGCTCGAACCGACCTGATGAGCTGTCGCTCCTCGTCATCCAACTCTTCAAGGGGCCTCTCTATCGGGACAGCCACGAGAAGTTGTGGGAACCGCTCACCCGGCAACGGCGGCGGGTGGCAGATCACGTCGCCGTCCTCGGACTCCGCCTCGAGGTCGACGAGACCGACGGCTACGCATTCCTTCGCAGCCTGCGCGACGGCGAGAGCGACATCGAGTACCCGCGTCTCATCGCTCGTCACACCCTGTCGTTCACGACGAGCTTGCTCATCGCGCTTCTGCGCAAGCGGCTCCTCGAGTTCGACACGTCCAGCTCCGAGGTACGGCTGATCTTGAGTCGGGACCAGATCCTCGACCTCGTCCGCGTCTACGCGCCCGCGAACCAGGATGACGTCAAGTTCGGTCGCGAGATCGACCGCCACATCAAGCGAATCGAGGAACTCGGCTTCCTTCACCGTCTGCGCGGCAGCAACGATCAGTACGAGGTGCGCCGCATCATTCGCGCCTTCGTCGATGCTCAGTGGCTCGGCGAGTTCGACCAGCGCCTCCGCGCCTACCTCGACGACGTTGTCGGAGCTGATGCGGACACCAGCCCCGGCGGCGACCCTGACACTGGCGATGACTTGGCGACCAGCGCTGCTCCCGACACCAGCGCCGCCCCCGCTGCGACAGGAGCTGAGGATGCAACCTGAGCTCGGTCTCTTCGCAGGGGCATCGGAGAGCCAAGGGGGTGATCTCGCTGGCCCAGGGTGTCGGCTGCACCGTCTCGAGGTCTACAACTGGGGCACCTTCCACGACGCTGTCTGGACCTTCGAAGTCGATGGCCGCAACGCTCTGCTCACAGGCGACATCGGATCGGGCAAGTCCACCCTGGTCGACGCCGTCACCACGTTGCTCTTGCCAGCCAACCGCATCTCGTACAACAAGGCGGCCGGAGCCGACACCCGCGAACGTGACCTCCGCTCCTACGTGCTCGGGCACCACAAGTCCGAGCACAACGAGGAGACGGGCGGGACCCGACCCGTGGGGCTGCGCGGCCCCGGGCAGTACTCGGTTCTGCTCGCCGTGTTCGGAAGCAGCACTGGGTCCCCGTCGGTCACGCTCGCCCAGGTGTTCCGTGCCCGCGAGGACGGCGGTCAGCCCGAACGCTTCTTCGCGGTTGCCGATGCTGATCTGTCCATCAAGAAGCACTTCGCTGAGCCGGGCGACTCGCTGCGCGAGCTGCGAGCCCGGCTGCGTGACCAGGGTGTCGAGGTCCACGATCACTTTCCGGAGTACGGGCGCGCGTTCCGCCGTCGGCTCGGCATCGAGTCCGAGCAGGCGCTGGACCTGTTCCACCAGACCGTGTCGATGAAGGCGGTCGACAACCTCAATGACTTCGTTCGTTCCCACATGCTCGAACCGTTCGACATGTCGGCCCGGGTCCAGTCGCTCATCACCCACTTCGACGACCTCACCAAGGCACACGACGCCGTGGTCCGCGCCCGGCACCAGCTCGACCTGCTCGACCCGCTCATCGCCCACCTCGACGAGCACGATGGCCTCGCCGCTTCCGTGACGAACCTCGATCGTCAGAGCAGCGGTCTCCGCTACTTCTTCGGCGAGCGTCTCCAGGGCCTGCTCGCCGCCGAAGTCGAACTGCTGGAATCGGAACAGGCTCGTCTTGCTGACGAGATCACTCGACTCGATCAGGCGATCGCGGAACACCATGAACATGAGCAACAACTCCGGTTGGACATCGCCCGCAACGGTGGCGACCGGCTCGCCATCATCGACGCCGACCTTGACCGCCTCGGTCAGGTCCTGCCCCTCAGACGCGCCGCACTCGACACCTACAACACCCGGCTCGTAGCGGTCGGGCTCGACGAGGTCCATGACTACGAGCACTTCCTCGCCACACGCGCCCAACTCGATGCTCGCGGCACCGAACTGGACGACGAACTGGCGAACCTCGACAACCGAGTCATCGAGCTCGGCTCGAACCTCGCTCGGCTCGAAGAAGAAGCAGCAACGATCAACGCCGAACTACGCAGCCTCGAGTCCCGCCAAAGCAACCTGCCCCGACAGAGCCTGGCCCTGCGCGACGACCTCTGCAGCGACCTGTCCATCAACGGCGATGACCTTCCCTTCGTGGGCGAGCTGCTCCAAGTGCGACACGACGCCACCGAGTGGGAAGGCGCCGCCGAGCGCGTCCTGCGCAACTTCGCTCTGTCGCTCCTCGTCCCCAACGACCACTACGCCGCGGTGGCCGAGTGGATCAACACCCGACACCTCGGCACCCGCCTCGTCTACTTCCGAGTGCCCACCCGGATCAGCCGGAGCCAGCCCCCCGAACGACCGACCACGCATCCGCTGCTGGTCGACATGATCGACGTCAAGCCCGACTCCACCTTCGGGCCATGGCTGCACAACGAGCTGGCGCACCGCGCTGACCACGTCTGCGTCGAGTCAGTGACCCAGTTCCAGAGCTTCCACAAGGCCATCACCCGCCAGGGGCAGATCAAGAGTCGCGACCGCCATGAGAAGGACGATCGTCGTCGCATCGACGACCGCCGCGACTTCGTGCTCGGCTGGACCAACGAGCAGAAGATCGACGCGCTGCTCAGCGACGCCTCCCGGGTCCAGCGAGAGATCGCGGACGCCACACGAGAACTCGACACGCCAAAGGACCGCCGCAGGGTCATCAACCAGCACCTCGGCGATCTCCGTCTTCTCCGCGAGCGAGACCGCTGGGAGGAACTCGACTGGATGTCCACCACCGGGCGTATTCGCCAGCTCGAAGGCGAGGCGCAGCACCTGCGCTCGTCATCGGATGCCTTGCAAGCGCTCACCGCCGAACTCGACAAGACCACCGGCGCATGCGACGAAGTCGAGGCGCGACGCACTCGGCTGCACAAGCAGCTCGGCGGCATCGACAGCCGACGCGCTGAGGTGCGGCGCCAGCAGGAAGCCGTCGGACACCTTCTCGCCGACGTCGACAAGCTCGTCGCTGCGCGCGAGATGTATGACGACATCGAGCGCTCGATCCCCACGGATGCGCAGCCCGACCTCACTGATCTCACACGGATCGCTCAAGCGCAGGACGCCACCCGAGAGGCACTCACCTCGCAGCGCACAACCCTCGCCGACCGCCAACAGGCGGCGGCGTTGCGCGCCGTGAAGGCGATGCGCGAGTTCCGCCTGAGCTTCGCCCGAGAAGCCGCTGAGCTCGACGACAACATCGCATCGGGCGCTGAGTACCGACAGCTGCGCGACCGGGTCGCCACCGATGACCTCCCCCGCTTCGAGCAGGAGTTCCGGCGATCCCTCAAGGAGAACACGATCAACGAGATCGCTGGGCTGTCGGCCAGCCTCCAGAGCCAAGCCAACACGATCCGTCAACGGGTTCAACGCATCAACGACTCTCTCCAGGCCATCGATTACAACCCTGGTCGCTACATCCTCCTCGTCCCCGAAGCGACCAACAACACCGAGGTTCGTCACTTCCAGGACGACCTCCGGGCCTGCACCAGCAACATCACTCAGGGCGCTGACGACGACCAGTACTCCGAGCACCGGTTCACCCAGGTCAAGGCGATCATCGACCGCTTTAAGGGGCGAGAGGGCAGCACCGACCAGGACCGCGCCTGGACCCGGCGGGTCACCGACGTTCGCCAGTGGTTCGTGTTCTCGGCATCGGAACGCTGGCGCGACACCGATGTCGAGCACGAGAGCTACTCGGATTCATCAGGCAAGTCGGGTGGGCAGAAGGAGAAACTCGCCTACACGATCCTTGCCGCGTCACTCGCATACCAGTTCAAGCTCGACCGCCCCGACGACGCAGGACGCTCGTTCCGGTTCGTGGTCATCGACGAAGCCTTCGGTCGTGGGTCCGACGACTCCACCCGCTACGCACTCGGCCTGTTCACTGCGCTCGGGCTGCAGCTCCTCATCGTCACTCCGCTCCAGAAGATCCACGTCATCGAACCGCACGTGTCGTGCGTGGGCTTCGTGCAGAACCCGAACGGCGACCACTCCATGCTCCAGCGTCTCACCATCGAAGAGCACCGCCGAGGTCGAGTCGACGCGCTACGACGCTCTCGGCCATCGGGCAGCGCGGCCGGGCGCCTCGCCGACCCTCCCGACAGCTGACCGTCGTGACGACCACCAGCTGGACCACGGTCGACGAACTCATCGCCAAACTCCGCGCTCGATGGGCTCGCGGGGTCTACCTCCGCGCACACGCACACAGCGAACCCTTCACCCCGATCCGACTCCTGGTTCGATCCCCGAGCGCCGCAGACCTCGTCGATCACCTTGACGAGTCACTTCGCTGGATCGAACGCTTCGATCAGGCCAACCGGACCGCGACGAACCGCCAACTCTTCGTCGTCGAACGTCAGGTCCGGCGCAGCCGCGCCCTCGGCGACAACCCCGTCCCCGCCCGAGTGCAGATCGACACGCTCGAACAGCTCTGCGCCGTTCTCGGCACCACGCCCGACGTCCAACAGCTCGACCGGATCCTCGAGTACACCCGAAACGCCGAACCCGAACTCGTCGACTGGGTGTCCAACCATCCGATCGATGCGATCGCACACGATGGGGTGTGGGAACGGGTCCTGACGACCACACGGTGGATCGTCGACCACGATCTCTCCGATCTCGACCTGCGACACCTCGACGCTCCCGGTATCGACACCAAGTTCGTCGAACGACACCGAAAGCTCCTGCGCCAGCTGCTCGATCGGCTCCTGCCGGCGGACCAGATCGACCCGACGAGCGCCAACTTCGCCGGCCGCTACGGGTTCCGGGCGCGACCCACCTACGTACGATTCCGCCTCCTCACACCCGTGCCCCAACTGCCCGAGGTCGTCACTGAACTCGAACTGCGAGTCGACGAACTGGCCCGACTCGAACTGCCGATCACCACCGTGTTCATCGTCGAGAACCAGGCCACCTACCTGGCGTTCCCCGAAGTGCCCGACGCCATTGTCGTCTTCGGGGGAGGGTTCGGCGTCACCGTGTTGGAGGGAGTGCCATGGCTGGCCCAGCGAGACGTCGTCTACTGGGGCGATCTCGACACCCACGGATTCGCCATCCTGTCCCGGCTGCGAGAGCGGGTGCCGACAGTCCGCTCCATCCTCATGGACCGCTCGACGTTGCTCGCACACCGTGAGCAGTTCGCCGTCGAACCCAACCCGACCGAAGTCGAGCTGGAAGCTCTCACCCGGGACGAAGCCGAGCTGTACCGCGACTTGATCGAGGATCGCTACGGCCCTGCGGTGCGACTCGAACAAGAGCGCATCCGCTTCTCCAGCGTCCGGAGCGCGCTCGAGCCCTGGCTCCACACCCGATCTGGAGCAGTCTCCCCGGACGCCGACCCAGCGTCACCCCTGCCATGATCGCTCTTGTGCGATCATCGCAAGCATGCGATGGTGGTCCATGTGGCTGAACTCGAGCTGCACGACGAGGTCGTCGCATGGATGGACTCACTCGACGACGTCGAGTGGGACCGGACCGTGGTGGTGATCGACCGACTCGTGGGGCTCGGGTCCTCGGCACGGATGCCGTTGTCGAGGAGTCTCGGCGATGGGCTGTTCGAACTGCGATTCAGCCTCGGGCCGACCGCTCGGCGGATCACCTACAGGTTCACCAAGGACGGGCGCATCATCCTGCTGACCACGTTCCGAAAGCAACGCAACAACGAACGCACCGAGATCGCCAGAGCCCGCAAGGTCGCCGAGAGCTGCGCCGAGCGGAACCCATGAAGGAGACGACCATGGCCAACTACTCCCGCTGGGACGACGTCAAGAAGAAGCGTCCCGGCCCTGACGCCGAGACCCGGGTGGGTGTCGAGCAGGACCTCGCGCTCGGGCAGCTCATCTATGACCTGCGCACCGGTGCAGGGCTCAGCCAGCGCGAGTTGGCCGAGCGCATGGGCACGACCCAGTCCGTGATCTCCCGGATGGAGGAGGGTGGCGGTGCGCGCAACCGGATCGACACCCTTGCCCGGGTGGCAACTGCTCTGGATCGGCACCTCGTGGTGTCGTTCCCCGAGGAGGTTCCTGCCAGGCTGAAGGACGCCGTCCAGGTCGCGTGACGGCGACGTCAGGTGGCGATCGCGGATGATCCCGGCTGGTGGCACTCGAACCCGAAGGTCGATCGCGTCGGGGGTCTTCGTGCTTCCTTGCGTTGAGCCGACCACGGCCGGAGGTCGGGCGTAGACCCCTCGCTCGTCGTCCCGCAGGAACCCCGGCCAAGCGTCAGCGCTTCTACTGTTCCTTCTACTGTGCGGCGCGACACGGGGGTGTACGGGCCGGCACGGCGGCGGTACAATGGGCGCCGAATCCCTTGCAGAAGGGCACGATCCGGCACCCAGTGGTACGGGCTGACTCATAACCCGAAGGTCGTGGGTTCAAATCCCACCCCCGCCACCAACGACATGGCAGTGATGGCAAGGCCTCCGAGTGATCGGGGGCCCTGTCGCGTCAGGGCCCCGCTACCGGGTGTCTACCGACGCCTACCGGCTATGCGGCGGCCGCGACCTCGCCGACTTCTCGTGAATGGTTGGAGAGGAGTTGTCCAAATGTGGCGGCGGCGTCGTCCTGCATTCCGGGAAGCACGTGCTGGTAGGTCGTCATCGTGAACGCGGGGTTGGAATGGCCGAGGCGTTCGGAGACGACCTTTATCGGGACCCGGTCACGCAACAGAAGGCTGGCGTGGGTGTGGCGCAGATCGTGGAACCGGATCGGTGACACGTCGAGGGGGCGCTGTGCACGGTCGAACGCCTGCGAGACGCTGTGTGGGTGGAGGGGCTGGCCGTCGGGGCGGACGAACACGAGCCCGTGAGCGTTGGCGGCGCCAGCCTCTGCGAGCCCCGTTGTCTGCTCCTGTCGCCATCGGGCGAGCAGGTCCATCGTGTCGGCGTCGATGGTGATGTTGCGCCGGCTGGTGCGGGTCTTGAGTCGTGAAAACTCGAGGCGGTACCCGATCGAGGTGAGGGCCTGGGTCACTTCGATGCGTCGGGTGTCGAAGTGGACGTCGTCCCAGCGCAGGCCGAGGACCTCGCCGCGCCGCATCCCGGTCGCGGCGGCCAGTCGGAACAACATCGAGTAGCGGTTGGCGGCGGTCTCGGTCAGGAAGTCGCTCAGTTCGGCGGCGGTCCACGAGCGGGCGCGGCGTCGAGTCGATGGTCGCTTGCGGGGGTCCGGGACGTGTGAACCCTGCGCCGGGTTCGACGCCAGGAGGCCCCGTCCGACTGCGTCGTTGAGTGAGGATCTGATGATCTGGTGGAGGTTCGTAACGGTCTTCGCTGCGAGTGGCCCACCTCGCCTGCTGCCGGTGATGAGGAGGCGTCGGTAGAGCGCCTCGAGGTGCTCGGTCCGGAGCCGACGAAGCGGTGTGTCGCCGAGGTGTGGGAGCAGGTAGTGCTCGACCGAGGTGACGTAGCGGGCATGTGTCGTGGGTGCGAGTGTCGCCTCCTTGGCAGGGAGCCATTGGCCGAGGATGTACTCGGCGACGGTCAGTGACGAGCCGGTGTGGCGTTGTCGGGCGCGTTGCTCAGTGAGGTCGTTCGCGAGTTGCTCGGCGCCAGCGCGGTCGTCGCAGCGGTGCCAGCGTCGGCGGTCCCTGCCCGATACCGGGTTCCGGCCTTGGTAGATCACCGCGTAGAACACGCCTCGCTTCTCGGTCACGTACGCCACCTGTCGCTCCTCATCATCGGGGTTCGGTAGCGGAGTCGGTAGCAGGCGACGGGATGCGCAGGCCATGTCGTTCTGTGATCGGGTGGGTGCCCCGACGTTGGGCAGTGACCATCGGGTCCGATGGCCGGGTGCCGTCGTGGCGACCGGGGTCTCTCCGGGGAAGTGCGGGGTGGTGCGGTGCAGGGATTAGGTCAGAGCATGGAGCCGAGGTCGCTGCCGACGGTGGGGTACGCGGCGTTCATGGACTTGAGCTGTCGGGTGGTGAGGCCGAGCTTGATGGCGAGCGCGCAGATATTGATCAGCTCGCCGTACTCGGGTCCGAGCATGTGGGCGCCGACGATCGTGTCAGTGGCGCGGTCGATGAGAATCTTGGCGGCGGCGGCGGTCTCGCCGATGCGGTAGTTGGAGTACCAGCCGCTGGTGTCGGTGTAGCGGACGTCGAGGTCGATGCCGGCGTCTCGGGCCTCGGTCTCGAGCAGGCCGACTCGGGTGAGTTCAGGGATGGTGAACACGGCGGTCGCGATCCCGCTGTAGTTGGGTGTGGTGGCGGCGGCTTTGAGCATGTTGGATGCGGCGACTCTGCCTTCGAACACTGCGACGGGGGTGAGCGGCGCACCGGGGGTGTCGGCGGCGTCGCCGGCGGCGTAGATGCGTGGGTTGGTGGTGCTCTGGAGGTGGCTGGCGACGTGGACGCCGTGCGTGCCGTGGGCGATGTCGGCGGCGTCGAGGTCGAGGCGATCGAGTTCGGGTTGGCGGCCGGCGCCGTGCACGACGAGATCGGTGGTGATCGTGGTCTGTCTGCGATGATCGTCGAGGGTGACGTGGTAGCCGTCGCCGCTGCGGTGCACGGCGACGATCTCGGTGTTGCGGCGCACGTCGATGTCGATGGTGTGGCTGCGGGTGACGAGGAGTTCGACGAGGTCGGGGTCGAAGCCGCGCAGCGGGCGGGGGCCGTGGTCGACGATGACGGTGTGGGTGCCCGTGCGCGCGGCGATGTGGGCGAACTCGAAGGAGATGAACCCACCGCCGACGAAGAGGATCCGTGGGGGGAGCGCGTCGAGGTACAAGAAGCCGGTGGAGTCGATGAGGTGATCGGCGCCCGGGAAGTCGAGTGGTCGGGGTCGGGCGCCGGTGGCGATCAGGGCGTGTCGGAACTGGTGGTTGGTGCCGTCGATGTCGAGCCGGTCCGGGCCGGTGAATCGTGCGGTGCCGTGGAGGGTGTCGACGCCGTGGCGCCCGAGGCTGGTTTCCATGTTGGCGGGGACGGGGTCGGTGAAGCCGTGCATGTGGGCGCTGAGCGCCGTCCAATCGATGGCCAGTCCGGCCGGGTCGATGCCTTTGCCGGTGAGGAGGTGTGCGGCGTCGATGATCTCGGCGCCTCGGCGCAGGATCTTCTTCGGGTCACATCCCCGTAGCGCGCAGGTGCCGCCGTAGGGGAGGTCGTCGACGATCGCGACGCGCCACCCGGCGGTCGCGCATTTCTCCGCGGCGGCGCTGCCGGCCATGCCGGCGCCGATCACGATCAGGTCGTAAAGGTCGAACGTCCTGCTCATGTCGGGCTCACTCGATCTGTCGTCGTGGCCGGCCCGGTGCCTGTGAGCGAGCGGTGGATGTCGGCCAGGCAGCACTTGGTGGACGGATTGAGGTGCTCGCAGGCGCAGCGCCGGTCGGCGACGGCGTGCTTGATCGCCGACTTGATGGTGCTGGCACCGCCGTTCCGGGCGGCGTCGGCGACGAGGTCGTCGGCGGTGTGCGCGAAACAGAAACACACCGGCGTCGGTCGATCAGTCGCTTTGTGAGCGACCTGGGCGATGACTGCGTCGGCGTCGACCGTGATCTGGTCGAGGTGGTACACGACCCGACACCCCGCTGTGGGGCAGTGTTGCCAGGCGCCATCGGCTGGGTCGTGATGGTGCGGGCGAACCGGTGCCGAGCCGACGATCGGGCCGACCTCGCCACACGACGGACACGGCCTCGAAGGGCCGGTTGGGATGCTGCAGCATGAGCTCACTGCCCAGCCTGCTGATGGGGCGCTGTGGCGCCAACGGCGACTGTGGATACCAGACCTGCGCTCGCTATCCCGGGACCTGGGTGGCACACCCGCTGGCGGTGCCACCGAAGCACCCCGATCACTGCGATGAACGAGGCGGGCGCAACGGTGATCCAACTCCCGACTTCGAGCCCGGCGATCACACCCGCAGCTCCCAAGGAGCCGAGCAGCGGCAGACCGCAGCACACACCGAACGCGGCAGCACCTGCAGCAACGGGAAACAGCGGATCGTGCCTGCGGCTCGTACCTCCGCGGTGTGTCGGCAGGGCTTCTGTCTTGGTCACGTGGTCCTCTCGATGTTCGCGACGACCGTGTCGATTGATGGCAACATAAACCCTGATCCGTACTCCAAGGTCAAGGAGTACTGTCGTCGTATGCGCATCGGAGATCTGGCGGCAGCTGCGGCGATCCCTACCGAAACCGTCCGCTACTACGAGAAACGCGGTCTGCTGGCCGCCCCGCCGCGTTCAGCCAACGGCTACCGCACCTACGATGATGCTGCTCTCAACCAACTGCGCTTCATCCGGACCGCGCAAGCGGCCGGGCTCACCCTCGCCGAGATCGGCAGTGTGATCGAACTCCGCGACGATGGCACCACGCCGTGCGGCCACGTCACAGCGCTTCTGGCCGACAAGATCGCCGAAGTTCGCGAACGGCGGGTCCAGCTCGCTGCGCTCGAACAGGAACTCATCCGCCTCGTCGATCGCAGCGCCACCTTGAACCCGGCCGACTGCCGGCCGGACGACATCTGCCACGTCCTGTCGAGCGACGGATCGATCGACGCCAGTGCGAATTGGGGTCCGCCACTGAGGTGATCAGGCACCCGCGCCGCGGGCGGAACAGCCGCCTCCGCTGCGATCAGTGTCATCGGAGGGAACGTCAGTCGCTCGGCCGGTGAACGCCCTGACGACCAGCCGAAGCCGTGCGGTTCGATCGACCGACGAGCGCGAGAATCAGACCGATGGATGACCGGACGCAGCGATTCACCACAACCGTCGTGCGCGACCCGAGGCGTCGGGTCCTGGTCCCGCTCCCCTTCGATCCCGACGACGCATGGGGCCACAAGCCCGCCCACCCTGTCGCTGGCACCGTCAACGGCATGGCGGTGCGCGCCGTCATCGAGACACTCGACGAGCGATCGGCGATCCTGCTCGGGCCGGCCTGGCGGCGGGACTGCGGCATCGCGCCGGGCGATGAGGTCGACGTCGTGCTCGAGCCCGAAGGGCCTCAGCGCGACGACCTCGCTGGGGACGTGGCCACAGCGCTCGACGCGGATCCGGCTGCCGGGGAGTTCTTCGACGGGCTCGCCCAGTTCTATCGCCGCGCTTACCTGCGCTGGATCGACGGCGCAACGCGTCGACCGGACCTACGTGCTGCTCGCATCGACGAGGTCGTGGCACTGCTGCACGCTGGCATCAAGCAGCGACCGCGCTGAGATTGGTTCCCCGTGCAGGCCGCCGGGCGAGCACGGAGTGCGGGGCGGTCGCCGTTGACCGCCCCGCACGAATGGGTCAGGTGTCTTCGAGCATCGACTGCATCTGGTCGATCTCGGCCTGTTGGCCGTCGATGATCCCTTGGGCGAGCGCGAGGACGTCGGCGTTCGAGCCCTCCTCGAGTTCGACCTCCGCCATCCGGATCGCCCCTTGGTGGTGTCGGATCATCGTCTCGAGGAACATTCGGTCGAGATCGGCGCCCATGGCCTCGGACATCATGTCCATCTCGTCGTCGGACATCATGCCGTTGGCTCCGTCCATGCCGTCCATGCCGTCGGATCCGGCCGGGTCGATGTCCCAGTCGTCGAGCCAGGTGTTCATCTGGTCGATCTCGGGTCCTTGGGCGGCGTTGATCTGCTCCGCGAGGGCGATCACGGTCGGATCGTCACCGTTGGCAATCACCAGTTCGGACATCTGGATGGCTTGTTCGTGGTGCGGGACCATGCCTTGTACGAAGGCGACGTCGGCGTCGTTCACGTCGTCGGGAAGTTCAGCCGTAGCCGTCTGCCCCCGGGTCGTGGTGGCTCCTGAGTTGCCGGTGGTGCCGTCGTCGTTGCTGCACGCCGCCGCGGTCGTGACGAGCGCGACGGCCAGGATCGCTACGCTGAATGCGCGACGGATCTGTCGGGATGTCATGTGGTCTCCTCATTGTTCGGTCTCTAGTGGTGGCGTCCGGGAACGGGCCCGGTCCCACAGAGGCCGCTCAGCAGCGGAGGATGCACAACGACGCGAGGTTCGGCGCAGCGGGTGCCGCCGTCGGTCCCGGTCGCATCCGTCTCGGAGCGACGAGGCGCCGAAGGACTGATCGTCCTCGCCGTCGGAATCCCACGAGGGCAACGGCGATGACGGCGAGGATCGCTGCGCACATCGCTCCGAGGTGCGACATCGGTGACGGTGAGCAGTCCTGGTCATGGTGACATTCCTGACCGACGGATTGGTCGGGCGACATCGAGGGTGCGGCCAGCATCACGTGCATTCCGAGCACGCCGAATCCGAGCAGCAACATCGCTGCGACCGCCGTTGCCCGTCGTGTCATGGCGGTCACCCTACGACTCGTCCGTGACGACGGTCCGTCGCCGCAGTTGTCCGTCCGACGTCGGGCGTGCTCTCGACGGACCGCGCAGATTGCCGGGCGGCTCATCGCGTGAGGAGGCGTCCGACGGCGCTCATCAGTTCGTCGGCCTGTTCGTCAGGATCGGTGGGTCCGCCGTGTCCGTCAGCGAGGCAGTGCCGGGTGTGCCCGTCCAGGAGCCCGAGGGCGACCTTGTCGAGCGCGGAGCGGATCGCGCTGATCTGGGTGAGGACGTCGATGCAGTAGCGGTCGTCGTCGACCATGCCCTTCACGCCACGGACCTGGCCTTCGATGCGTGACAGCCGGGCCTGCAGCTGTTCCTTGGTTGCGGTGTATCCGCGTTCGGTCATCGGTACCTCCAGCACGACATCTCGTGGATCGATTGTTGACGAGTATACCCCATAGGGGTATCGTCAGACATACCCCATAGGGGTATCGACCACGAAGGAGTCACCGATGTCCACCACCAGGAAAATCAACGTCGACGGCATGAGCTGCGGACACTGCGTCACCTCGGTGACGAACGAGGTCCGCAAGGTCGACGGCGTGACCGGGGTCGACGTCGACCTGGCTGCGGGCACGGTGCAGATCACCAGCGACGCCCCCCTCGAAGAGGCGGACGTGAACGCGGCGATCGACGAGGCCGGGTACGAGGTCAGGCCATGAACGTCCCGACGAAGCTCGCCGCCTTCGGCGCCCTGTCGGCAGCGGTGTTCTTCGCTGCCCTTGGCGTCGGGGCGGCCGTCGGCCCGGTCGACACCCAGAATCAGCCCACTACCCACACCCCGTCGATCGACGGGGCCCATGACACGGCAGGAGGCGACGAGATGGTCGCCATGGACCACACCGCCACCACGCTCGGGGGCCTTGAGACCTCGCAGGCCGGCTATACCCTCGTCCCGACAGAGACGGCGCTCGAGGCCACCGACACCGCCGACTACCGATTCACGATCGAAGGCCCCGACGGCCTCCCGGTGAACGAGTACACCAAGGAGCACGACAAGGAGCTGCACCTCATCGTGGTGCGCCGCGACCTGTCGGGTTACCAGCATCTGCATCCCACCCGTGACGCGGAGGGCGTCTGGAGCACAACCACTGACCTGTCCGTCCCGGGCACCTACCGGATCCTCGCCGACTTCACCCCAACAGCGTCCGGCGACGGGCTCACGCTCGGCCTGGACCTCCAGGTCCCGGGCGAGCAGCGCGCCACGCCACTGCCTGCGCCGTCGAGGACCGCCGAGATCGACGGCTACACCGTCACCCTCACAGGTGACCTGGTGCCCGGATCGTCGTCGGCGCTGACCCCGTCGGTCGCGAAGGATGGTCGACCCGTCACGAATCTGGAGCCGTACCTGGGCGCCTACGGCCACCTCGTCGCGCTCCGCTCAGGCGATGTCGCCTATCTGCACGTCCACCCGGAGGGTGAACCCGGCGACGGCACGACGACGGCGGGGCCGACCATCGAGTTCGCCGCCAGCGTCCCCTCGGCGGGGACCTACCGGCTCTACCTGGACTTCCTTCACGACGGCGTGGTCAGAACCGCCGAGTTCACGGCAACCGCCAGCACGGACGCACCCGCAGCAGCAGCGCCCGACAGCAGCACGACCACCCCGACGTCCGCGTCGCACGACGACAGCGACGGCCACCACAGCAACGGAGCAGGACGATGACCGCTACCACCCACCGCACCGACGAGGGCACTCCCGACTCCGCGGTTCGCACGCTCGACCTGACCATCAGCGGCATGACCTGCGCGTCGTGCGCCAACCGCATCGAGAAGCGGCTCAACAAGGTCGACGGCGTCACCGCCACCGTGAACTACGCCACCGAACGTGCGGCGGTCACGATCGACGGCGACGTGGACGTCGACCCTGCCGAGCTCGTCGCGGAGGTCGAGGCGGCTGGTTACACCGCCCAGCTGCCCCAGGCGCCGGGTGGCGAAGGTGATGACAACGAGGGTGCTGCAACGATCGATCCGACCGCTGCGCTGCGCACCCGCTTGCTCGTCTCGCTCGCGCTGACCATCCCGGTCGTCGCGATGGCGATGATCCCGGCGCTGCAGTTCGACAACTGGCAGTGGCTATCCCTCACGCTCGCTGCGCCAGTCGTCGTGTGGGGTGCGTTGCCGTTCCACCGGGCCGCGTGGCTGAACCTGCGTCACGGCACAGCGACGATGGACACGCTCATCTCGATCGGCACACTCGCCGCGTTCGGATGGTCGATCTACAGCCTGTTCATCGGCGACGCCGGCGTGGTCGGCATGACGATGCCCTTCGAGCTCACCATCCAACGCGGCTCCGGCGCAGATGAGATCTACCTCGAGGTCGCGGCAGCGGTCACCACGTTCATCCTCGCCGGGCGCTACTTCGAAGCGAAGTCCAAGCGCCGCACCGGTGCTGCGCTGCGGGCGTTGCTCGACCTCGGCGCCAAGGACGTCGTGGTGCTCCGCGACGGCCGCGAGGAACGCATCGGGATCGACCAGCTCCAGGTCGGCGACCGGTTCGTCGCCCGGCCCGGCGAGAAGATCGCCACCGACGGCATCGTCGACGAAGGCTCCTCCGCAGTCGATGCGTCGCTGCTGACCGGCGAGAGCGTGCCGATCGAAGTCGTGCCCGGTGACCACGTCACCGGCGCCACGGTGAACGCCGGCGGGCGGCTGGTGATCCGAGCGACCCGCGTCGGAGCCGACACCCAACTCGCCCAGATGGCCCGCCTCGTGACCCAGGCCCAGACCGGTAAGGCCGAGGTGCAACGACTCGCCGACCGTGTCTCCGCAGTGTTCGTGCCGATCGTCATCGTTCTGGCGCTCGCAACGCTCGGCTTCTGGATCGGCGCCGGCGGCGGAACCACGGCGGCGTTCACCGCCGCCGTCGCCGTGCTGATCATCGCCTGCCCGTGCGCCCTCGGACTCGCCACCCCCGTCGCACTGATGGTGGGCACAGGCCGCGGCGCCCAGCTCGGCATCCTGATCAAGGGCCCCGAGGTGCTCGAATCGACCCGCAAGGTCGACACCGTCGTGCTCGACAAGACCGGCACGGTCACCACCGGCAAGATGACTCTCGTCGACGTCGTCGTCGAGCCCGGCACGACCAGGGAGGACGCGCTGCGGATCGTGGGCGCACTAGAGCACGCCTCAGAGCACCCCATCGCCCAGGCGATCGCCAACGGCGCCGCCGACGAGGTCGGCGAACTGCCGCCCGTCGAGTCGTTCGCCAACCGCGAAGGCCTCGGCGTCGAGGGTGTCGTCGAGGGGCACGGTGTGATCGCTGGTCGCCCGGCGTTGCTCGCCGACTGGGGCCTCACCCCCAGCGAGACACTGCTCGCCGAGAAGGCCGAGGCTGAAGCGCAGGCCCGGACCGCGGTCCTCGCTGCGTGGGACGGCCAGGTCCGGGCGCTGTTCGTGGTCGCAGACACCGTGAAGGCGACCTCGGCCGAAGCGATCCAGCAGTTGCGCGACCTCGGACTCACCCCGATCCTCCTCACCGGCGACAACACCGCCGCCGCCCGCAGCGTCGCCGCCCAGGTCGGCATCACCGAGGTCATCGCCGAGGTGCTGCCCTCCGACAAGGTCGACGTCGTCCAGCGTCTCCAGGCCGACGGCAAGGTCGTCGCGATGGTCGGCGACGGCGTCAACGACGCTGCCGCCCTCGCCCAGGCCGACCTCGGACTGTCGATGGGCACGGGCACCGACGCCGCCATCGAGGCCAGCGACCTCACCCTCGTCCGCGGAGACCTCCGGGCAGCGCCCGACGCGATCCGCCTCGCCCGACGGACGCTCGCCACGATCAAGGGCAACCTGTTCTGGGCGTTCGCCTACAACGTCGCCGCCCTTCCACTCGCTGCCGCCGGGTACCTGAACCCGATGATCGCCGGCGCCGCCATGGCGTTCTCCTCCGTCTTCGTCATCACCAACAGCCTCCGGCTGCGACGTTTCGCTCCGCTGTCCGCCTCCGCCGGCGCAGCTGGCCGCACTCCAGAGATACGGTCCGAAGGGGGTCACCATGTCGTCGACGCCGCATGAACCACACACAGCGCAGCACACCGGTCACCACCAGCATTCCGGGCACGATGACCACGCGGGGCACAACAAGCACGCAGGCCACGACCCGGAGATGTTCCGGCGCCGCTTCTGGATCTCGCTGATCCTGACCGTCCCCCTCGTGGTGACGAGCCACATGGTCATGGACTGGTTCGGCTACACGCTCGACTTCCCAGGCATCGAATGGGTCGGCCCGGTGCTTGGCTCGATCGTGTTCCTGTGGGCCGGCTGGCCCTTCCTCCAGGGCGGAGTGCGCGAGATCCGCGACCGTCAGCCCGGGATGATGTTGCTGATCTCGATGGCGATCACCGTTGCGTACGCGGCGTCGATGGCCACGAGTCTCGGCTGGTTCGACCTGGACTTCTGGTGGGAGCTCGCCGCGCTGGTGACGATCATGTTGCTGGGTCACTGGCAGGAGATGAAGGCGATCGGCCAGGCGCAGAACGCGCTCGCTGCGCTGGCCGAGTTGATCCCGGACGAGGCCGAGGTCGTCCGGGGCGAGGGCGTCACCGAGACCGTGCCGATCGACACGCTGGCCGTGGGCGACGTCGTGCTCGTTCGTGCCGGCGGTCGTGTCCCGGTCGACGGCGAGATCCTCGATGGCGAGGCCGAGCTGGATGAGTCGATGATCACCGGGGAGTCGCGACCGGTCGAGAAGCGTGAGGGCGACCGCGTCGTGGCCGGCACCGTCTCGACCGACTCGTCGCTGAGGATCAGCGTCGTAGCGGTCGGTGATGACACCGCACTGGCCGGCATCCAGCGGATGGTCGCCGATGCCCAGGAGTCCAGCAGCCGGGCACAGGTGTTGGCGGATCGATTCGCTGCGCTGCTCTTCTACGTCGCGGCTGGTGCAGCGCTCGCGACGTTCGTTGCGTGGGCGGCCCTCGGCGACGTGGATTCGGCTGTGGTGAAGACCGTGACGGTGCTGGTGATCGCCTGCCCGCATGCGCTCGGACTGGCGATTCCGCTAGTTATCGCCATCTCGACCGCGGTGTCGGCCCGGGCCGGCATCCTGGTCAAGGACCGCCTGGCGCTCGAGCGCATGCGCACGATCGACGCCGTCCTGTTCGACAAGACCGGCACACTCACCAAGGGCGCCCACGTGGTCACCGGCGTCGCGGCGGCCGACACGGTCGACGAGGACCGGATGGTCGCCATCGCCGGTGCGGTCGAGAGCGACAGCGAGCATCCGTTGGCCCGGGCCATCACCGCCGAAGCCGCTCGCCGGGGCGACGTTCCTGCTGCGACGGACTTCCGGGCACGAACCGGTCGAGGGGTCGATGCCGTGGTCGACGGCGAGCAGTACTCCGTTGGTGGACCGGCGTTGCTCCGTGAGTTGGGCGCACCCGTTCCGGGCGAGGTCCAGCGACGCACGGACGAGTGGGTCGCGCGTGGAGCGGCCGCGCTCTACCTGTTCCACGGTGACGGGATCATCGGGGCGTTCGCGCTCGAGGACGAGGTCCGTCCCGAGGCCCGCCAGGCCGTCGACGAGTTGAAGGCGATGGGCATCCAGGTCGTGATGATCACCGGGGACGCCCAACAGGTCGCTGACGCGGTCGGCGCCGAGCTGGGCCTCGACCGGGTGATGGCCGAGGTGCTGCCCGAGGACAAGGACCGTGCCGTCAGCGAGCTGCAGGCCCAGGGTCTGTCGGTGGCGATGGTGGGTGACGGCGTCAATGACGCTCCGGCGCTCGCCAGAGCCGATGTCGGGCTCGCGATCGGTGCCGGTACCGACGTCGCGATCGAATCGGCCGGGGTGGTGCTGGCTTCGAGCGATCCGCGTTCGGTGACCGGGGTGGTCCGGCTGTCGCGGGCGAGCTACCGCAAGATGGTCCAGAACCTGGCGTGGGCAGCGGGCTACAACATCGTCGCCATCCCGCTCGCCGCCGGCGTGTTCGCGTGGGCCGGACTCGACCTGTCCCCTGCTGTCGGCGCCATCCTGATGAGCTTGTCGACCATCGTCGTCGCCCTCAACGCCCAGCTGCTGCGCCGGGTCGACCTTCAACTCGACCCGATCGCCGAAGAAGAAGTGACGTCGGCGTCGCTCGACTGACGTGAATGCCCATTCGGAGAATGGGAGCAGGCGGGGGTTCCTACGAGACGCGAACAGCCTGAGCATGGCCGGGGCGGTGTCGCTCGGCATCGGGGGTGATGATCCCGTGCCGGGATCTCCGCCATCGCAGGACAGATCAGCGCTGGCAGGCGACCTGTTCTCGCGTCGGGCGTTCGACCGGTGCCGTCCCGAGTGCGGATCGACCAGTTTCGTGTCCTTTACCACCAACGCCGATCTCAGCTCGGCACTAGCACCGGGTAGCGTTCTGACCGTGTCCGATCGTCGTGGATTTAGCATTCTCGCTCGACCGAGAAGCCGCCGCGGCTCCTTTCGCGTAGGGGGCGCCGCAGTCGTCCTTCTCGGAGCAGCATCTCTCGCCGGATGCGGATCGACCGAACCGGTCGAGCGCTCGTCCGCCTCGCCATCCATCTCGGCGGCTCGTCCGTCGGTGGTCGTCTACCGAACCCCGACCTGCGGCTGCTGCAAGAGCTACGAGGATTACCTCCGCAAGCACGACTTCGACGTCCAGTCCGAAGTCCGTGACGACCTGACACCCATTCGTTCGCAGAACGGCGTCCCGTCCGAGGCGGCGAGTTGCCACACGGTGCTCCTCGACGGCTACGCCGTCGAGGGCCACGTTCCCGTCGAAGCGATCGACAAGCTCCTGGCGGAGCGACCCGCCGTGGACGGCATCGGCATCCCCGGCATGCCCACCAACGCCCCTGGGATGGGCGAGCCCGATGGCAGACCCCTCGAAGTCCTCTCGTTCAACGACGACGGAGTCGCACCGTTCGCAACGCTGTGACGGCCGACCCACTGGGGCACCGTGTCACCGAGGTCGAATGCGATGCCGGGTTGTAGCCGAGCTGGAGGTCGAGCGGGCCGGGGAGTTCGACGACGCCGCGACCGGTGAGCCATTCGCTCGATGCGACCTTGGTCGGATGTCCATGGCGAGGACTGCGACGGCGGCGACGATCAGGGTCGCGTGTCGGCGCCGAGCGTGGGGGAGGGCGGTGGGGTTCGCGTGTGGTCCTGTTGGGGGGTGGGCACCGTGGTGTTCCCTCTGTCACTGTCAGTCGGCGGTTCGGGCGCGGTGCTCGTGGTCACGAGGCTCCCCTGTCGAGGTAGCGGTCGGGGTCGGCGGCGAAAGCGGCGGTGCAGGGGAGAGAGCAGAAGCGGTACTCGACACCGTGATGGCGGACCCGGCCGATCGCGGCTTGGCATGCGAGACGCATACGGCACACGGGGTCGACGGACAGGTCGATGTGGGTGGGGCACAGCTCGAGTGCCCACAGCTCGACGGGCTCGAGGATGTTGCGGAGTTGGTGCAGGCCGAGGCTGACCGTGTCGATGTCCGCGTCGTGGGCGGCGCTGAGCATGGAGTTGGTGACGAGGGCTTGACCGGAACCGGCACGGCTCGCGACTCTGGCTGCGAGGTTGACGGTGGCGCCGAAGAAGTCGTCGCCGCGAGCGACGACGGATCCGTGGTGGAGCCCTGCACGGGGTTCGGGGAACCCGCCGAGGTCGTAGGCCGCTTCGAACAGTCGCTGTACCGCGATGATGGCACTGTCGGGGGTGGCGGCGGCGAGCATGACGGCGTCGCCGATCGTCTTGACCAGCTCGGTGCCGGTGCCCTCGATGGCGGTGGTTGCGATGCCGGTGAACATGTCGATCAGATCGACGGCCGCGAGATCGCCGTGGGTCTCGGTGAGAGCCGTGAACCCGGCGAGGTCCACGAAGGCGATCGTGCGATCGGTGCTCATCGCGGGCTGGCCCGACGCACGCTGTGCCGTGCCTGATCGCGCGATGCCCCACACGGTCCATCCACACGACACCAGGTGTTGTTCATTCAGCGCGGAATCTGGTGACGGTGCCGAGGGCTGCGGTGTCGATCTGGACGGCGGTGAACCCGGCGGCGTCGAGCCCGTCTGCGAGTTCTCCGGATGCGAGCAGTCGGTGCGGAGAACGGTCTACGAGGTGCACGATGCGCGCGGTCCGGCGGTCGGTGAGGTCATAGCCGACCAGGGTGCCGCCGGGGCGGAGGACCCTGGCGACCTCCACCAGGGCGTCGCGCCAGTCGATGACGTGGTGCAGCATCAGCAGGCTCACC
>WBZP01000125.1_pt1 | contig 55252 bp, 45 predicted proteins | sample 5204301 | NCBI WGS metagenome assembly WBZP01 (sample SAMN12412401, study PRJNA552823) | activated sludge metagenome | isolation source: activated sludge from nitrification reactor of wastewater treatment plant... | place: USA: Pennsylvania | collected 2017
CCTCACGGGCCAGGTCGGCATCCGGGCCGGAGCTCTCGTGCAGCTGCTCGGCGCGCAGCGGGGCGATCGTGCGCAGGCTCAGCTGCAGCCGGGCCAGCCGGGCCGCGGCCAGACCCCGCTCGATCTGATAGCCGACGAGCGCGGCCAGCGACTGACCGGCGCGCACCCCGTCGAGCACGTGCGTCGCCGCATCGAGCCGCACGCTGGTCAGGTCGAGCGCGAACGGCGACCCGCCACCGGCACCCGCGTCGGCGCCGAGGTGGGCCAGGTGGGCATTGCGCAGCAGGCCGGCGGCGCTCGCGTGCCGGGTCGACGGCGCGTGGATCCATCCCTGGGTGTCCGGCCCACGGGTCGGGGCGAGCTCTTCGACGACGCCCCAGGCGCCGACGGTCACTCCCCGCCCGCCCTCGGCCTGGGAGCGTTGCCGGGCGCGGCGCTGCGCGATGAGCGCGGTGGCCCACGCGTCGAGGCGGTGCGAGCTGCAGTCCAGTGCCTCGGCGACCGCGAGCTCGCGCTCGGTCGTCGACACCGTCGTCAGTGCGGTCATCGCCTCGCGCACCTCGGCGCGATAGCCCATCGCCAGCAACCAGCCGGCCAACGCCGCTTGCGCCAGCGACGTGGCCGGCTTGCCGGCCGGGGCGGTGAGCGCGATCTCGGCGAGCGAGGCCTGCGTGGCCGGAACCGGCGTGTATGCCGCGAGCAGCGCCGCGCCGCCGGCGGCGGTGCCGGTCTGGTCGACCACCCGCGCGGCGAGCTCGAGGAACTCGGCGGAGCCGGTCAGTTCGGCCCGGGCCACCAGACCGGTGGTTTGCGCAGCGAGCCGGTCCCCGACACCGGCCAGCCCGACCAGCTGCGGCAGGACGGTGGCGGGCGCGGCCTTGACCGCGTCGAGTTCGTGCGAGCGCCAGGCCAGCACGAGCAGCGCCTGCAGCACCGAGTCGACGGCGAGCACCTTCGAGGGGTTGCCCAGCAGCGCCGAGATGAACTCCGGGTCCCGATCCGAGGCCAGCGGCAACGGGATGGGCCGGTCGTCGTCGGCCAGTGACCCCATCCGCAGCGACGCGACGGAGGCGTTGACGCTCTCGGCGAGCACCGCGGCCCGGATGGACTGCTCCGCGGCATACGTGTCCGGGTCCAGGCCCAACGCCGGGCCGGCGACCTGCGCGAGCGCCCCGGAGACGAACGGGCGGGCCCGCAGCCCCCGCATCACCGGGCTCGCCCCGAGGATCTCCACCAGGGTCTCGTCGAGATCGGCCCGATCAGGGCGCACCCGGTCGACGGTGCGGTCGATGACCCGCGACCAGCGCTCCAGCAGGCCGCGCACGACCGGCAGCACGCCGCGGTTCTCGCCGGCCGCCGGCTGCCAGCGGCGCAGGTCACTGACCGGCAGGATGCCGTAGGGCTGCTCACGCACCCGCAGCACCGGCGCGACGCCGCGGCCCCGGACGTGGTCACGGAACAGCTGTCGGGCCGCCTCCCGGTGCCCGTCGGTGATCCCCAACACCCCGCCCTCGTCGAGGATCTCCAGGAAGGCGCCCCAGCCGGGCGCCCACAGCGCGGTGTTGACCGCCTTCGCGGTGGCCTGCTCGCCGGCGCCGGGACCGAGCAGCCCGGTGAGCACGCCGGGGTCGAGTCCGAGCGTGGCCGCCGCGGCGTCCGGGTCGGAGCCCTGGCTGACCACCGGGGGAGCGAGCGCCGGGGCGGTCGGGGTGCGGCCGCTGCGCAGTGGCGAGCGTTCGGCGTCGCTGTTGTTCGTCGGGGTGCCCTGGGCCACCAGCCCGAGACCGCCGCCGAAGCGATGCCCTACGAGCAGGTCCTCCAGCTCGGCGGCCCCGTCGTCGGGGGTGGCCGAGGATCGGGTGCCGAGGGCGACGACCCGCTCGATGGGTGCCCGCCCGGCCGGCAGCGGCACGACGACGCCCATGCCGACGGCCTGCGCGGCCGGGAAGTCGACGAGCCATTCCGAGCCCGCGCCGAGGCGCAACTGCCCGTCGGCAGTGAGCGGGTGGTCGCCGTCCAGCGGCACCGGGGCCATCGGCAGATCCCGCGGCACCGGGGCGCCGGTGACCACGGCCCGTTGCCCGGCCTGCTCGACGACGACGGTGAACCGGTCCGGCAGGGCCCGGGCCACCACATTGCGGACGCTGCGGGCCGCCGGGGTGGGGAAGCGGGGGCTGCCGGCCCCGCCGGCACCCGCGCGGTCGGCGAGGTTGACCGGGGTGCAGGCGTGCGCGACCCACTCGGCCCGGCGCGGCCCGACCGTCTCGACGAGCGCGTCGAAGGCACCCTCGGGCACCGGCTCCACCCAGACCGCGCTCCAATAGGCCTGCCCGGCGGTGACCTCCTCGTCGGTGAGACCCCGCACCACGTCGTCGACGTGGATCGCGTCGGGATAGATGCGCACCTGCAGGATGCTGCGCGCGCCGTCCTGGGGGTCGGCGGCATACCGGGTCTCCAGGCGCACCGGCAACAACACGACCGGCTCGGTGGGGCTGGCGTCGCAGGGGTCGACGAGGTCGCGGATGCCCTCCAGCAGCCCGGCGATCCGGCCGTCGAGTCGGCCGAGATCGGCCCGGTCGAGGCCGCCCTGACGGGGCGCCTCGCGGATCAGCTCGTCACGCTCGCGGCGCAGCTCACCGATGCTCTGCCAGGCGTCGCGCACGGCTGGGGGGATCTCGTGGGGCATGCTCGTCACCCGCTCGTGTTGTCGAGGAAGATCGCGGCTTCCCAGGCGATCCGGTTGGGGTTCTCCAACCGGTCTGCGGCGACCTGGGCGCCGTCGGCGAGGGCTCGGGGGTCGGTGAAGCGCACCTGCTCGCCGACCAGATCGGGCTCGCGGCGCCGGAACCGGGGGGCCTGCGGGTGCTCGGCGAGCACGATCCACCAGTCGGGCTTGCGCAGCTCCGCGACGGTGAGGTCGAGCCCGGCGAGCATGATGTCCGGCTCGAGCATCGCGACGAACATGGTCCGGGCGACCGTGCCCTGCGACGGGGACTCCGGCAGGAAGGGCCGGCCCTGGTCGTCGACGGTGGCCCCACCGGCCCCAGCCGGCAGAGATTTCATCGCCATGACGGTAAGGTCGGGATAGCGGCGCACCACCTCACCGCGCACGACGACGACGGCCCGGCCGGACTGGCCGATAGGCCCGAGCCCCACGTGGCTGCCCAGCCCGGTGCGGGCGAAGCGGTGGATCGGGTCGCGCAGCTCGTCGCGGCTCGGGTCCCAGAAACGGTGGAAGTAGGTGCCCCGGCAGTCGGTCGGGTATTGCCGCCACAGCAGCTCGCGCCCCAGCTCGTCGGACAGCCCGACGAGGAAGGCCTCGACGAAGGCGTCGTTGGCCTCCAGCACGGTGACCATCTCGGCCTCGGGCAGGGTTCCCAGGCCCGGCACCAACCACTCCCGGTCGTAGTCGTCCAGGGCCCGGTACATCGCCCGGTCGAAGCGTGGCGCGGCCATGATCGGGCGGATCAGCTGGCCGACCAACCACGGCGAGACCCGCTCCAGCTCGACGGTGACCCGGGCCCGGGTCACCTCGACGACAGTGCGCCGCGGGTGCAGCCGGGCGAGCAGCTCGCTCGGGCGCACCGCGAGGCGCTCGCGGCTCGGGGTCGGCGCGAGCGCGAGCGCGCTCGCGGCCGTCAGGGCCGCGGGCACCTCGGCGCGCAGCCCGGCCACGCCGAGGCGCACCGCGCCGCTGACCATGGACGCGGTCGCGGTGCCGACCGGGGTGAGCAGGTCGCCCACCTTCTGAGGGATGGTCAAGGACGTGCCCGGCCGGGGTCGCATCGGGGTCCACGAGCCGAGCCGGTCGATCGGGATCCGGATCGGCTGGGCATCCCAGCGCAGCCCCGAGCCGGCCAGGGCTGCATCGATCGGGACGCCTCCCGCCACGGATGCCCGGGCCGTGCCCCGGCGCACCGGGCTCACCGGCACGTCGACATGGCCTGGGCGGATCGGGCCGGGCCGGACGGGTCCGACATCGATCGGACCGGGCCGGACGGGTCCGACATCGATCGGACCGGGCTGGATCGGGCCACCGTGGATGGGCCCCGGCTGAATGGGCCCGGGCCGAACGGGCGGCGCCGCGATCCGGCTGGAGAGGCGGTCGTGCAGCGTGACGGTGAGCTCGGTCATCGCGGCACTGGTGCGCTCGTCGCGGGTCGCGGCCAGCCCGGCGGCGATCCCGCCGAGCCACCGGGTGCGCACCAGGTCGTCGCCGGCCGAGCGCACCGCCTGGGCGACGCGATCGGCCAGCAGCTGTCCGACGAGGGCGGCGGCGTCGAGGCCGGCCGCCGGCGCGCGCCAGGCCGATTCGGTCACCAGCTGGGTCGCCATCGGGGCTGCCACCGACACGGCTTCGGTATGCCGCGCCAGCAGCGCCATCGCCTCGCCCGCCGGTCGCCCATAGGCCCGGGCGACCGCCTCGGGGGCTAGCGAGTCGATCGCTCGGGCCGACAGACCACCGATCCCGTCGGGCAGACGATAAGCCCGGGTGAAGTCGCGGGCCACTCCGTCGGGGGCGACGACGGAGGCGAGCCGGGCGCGGGCCTGCGGCGCGGCATACCGGCCGATCCGCCCGCCCGGGCGGACCGCCTTGCGGAAGCCGCCGCCGAGCGCGGCCGCGGGGGTGGCGCTGCGGCGGGTCTGCCCGGCGAGGGTGAGGCCGGCGCCGTCGAGCTTGACCCGCCCGGCCAGCGGGCGCACCAGCCCGAGCAACCGGCCGGGGTCGACCAGCGCGACCCGGGCGTGCAGCCGGGTGGCCAGCGCCTGGGAGAGCTGGGCCAGGGCCAGCGCCCGGTTGGCCTTGTCGATCTCGCCGACCTGGGCCCAGGCGGCCTGCATGAGCGGCTCCTGGTCCTTGACGACGACGCGGGTGCCGAGACCGGCGACGACCCGGTTGACCGGGGCGAGGTTGAGGTCGGCGAACCAGTCGCCGGTCGGCGGCACGGCGCCCTCGGGCAGGCTCGCCGGCATGGTGCGGGCGCCGCGCTGGCCCTGGGCGTAGACGCGGGGCCCGACGATCGGCAGCGGGGGTGGCTCGCCGGGGTCGGTCGGGGTGCGGCCCTCGACGACGGCCGGTCGTTCGATGGCGGTGCGCAGTGCCGTGGTGCGCTCGCCGGACCACGCGGCGGTGTCCGAGGGACTGTCCGGGGGCGCCGGGTTGGGGGAGTAGAGCGCGCAGCGGATCACCTGGCGACGGCCTGGCTCGTCGGGGGCCAGGTCGGTCAGCGGGGCCCCGGGGCGGGCGGTGTCGAGGATGCGTCGGCCGATCCGCCACGGCGCCGGCACCCCGTGCAGCCGTCGGGCCAGCCGCGGGAAGTCGCCGTCCGGGCCGGTGCGGAACTCCCACCGGTCATAGACCGGCAGTCGCACCGCGCCGGTGCCACGGCGCCAGGCGTGGTCCAGGGCGGCGGGGGCGGGCAGCCCCAGGCCGGCCGCGACGCCGGCGTTCGTCGTGGGCACCAGCGCAGCCAGGTATGCCGTGTCCTGGGTGAGCACCCGGGCGGCCAGCAACCGGGACAGGTTGGCGGGGGCGTGGGCGGTGGACAGCCGGGCGGAGGTGGAGGCCGGCCCACCGGCGACCTGGGCGTGCGCCATGCCCCAGGCCTGGTCGAGGTCGGGCAGTTGGTCGCTGTCGACGCTCAGCACGGCCGGGGTGCCGGCGGTCGCCGGCTCCCACGACACCGCGGCGACGGGCAACGCGACGAGGGTGAGCCAGGGCCGCATCCGGGCCTGCGGGGTCTGCGCGCTGAACGCCCAGGGCAGCTCGGGCCGGTCGAACTCGATGTGCGCGTGGAAGGTCTCCTCGGCGGTGGTGCTGCCGGGCGCGGGATAGCGGCGCAGGATCTGCGATGGGTCGACGCCGATGACATCGCCCGGGCCGTAGAGGGTGACCGTGCGCCTGACCGTGGCCGCGCCGCCGGCATCGTCGCTGAGCGGGACGCTCACCTCGGTGCTCGCCCGCAGGCCGGTGGCCGGAGTGCGCATCGCCGCGGCCATCCCGGACAACGCGAAGGGCACGAACTCGTAGGTCTGCAGCTGCACCTGACCGACCTGGTACTGCTCCGGCTCGGCCAAGGTCAACACGAGCACGTCGCGGACGTGCTCGGGCAGCGCGGCCAGGCGCGGGCCGCGCAGGGCCTCGAGGTGTTCATAGTCGGCCATCAGATGCTCCCCACTGCCACGACGACGACATCGTCGGCGCCGGCGTTGCGGATCAGGTCGGCGGCCCAGCCCGCCTGGGTGGCGCTGAGCACGCCGAGGTCGGCTAGCACGGCCGTGCCGTCGTCGACCATCCGCACGGTGGCCGCGCCGGCGGGCAACACCGTCACCCGGTCGGCGGCCGGCCGGGTGACCCGTTCGGTGCGGGTCAGATAGGGGTTGTCGCGTTCGGCGAGCCGACGAGCCGGTATGCCGTGGTCGACGAACACCGCACCGAGGTCGCCGAAGTCGAAGCGGCCGCCGCGGACCGAGCCGGCGTCCTCGTCGCGGAACCAGGTGTGCCAGCGCACGTCGTCGCCGACCGCGGGGCCGTGGGCGGGGGTGGTCGCCGCGGCCAACCGGGCGCCGGCGGGGTAGTCGTCGAAGCCGCCGCGGGCCAGCAGTTGATCACCCTCGAGTTTGAGGAACTGCCCCGGCGCGAACGGCGCGGTGACCGTCGAGACGGCCGCGACCGGCCCGGCGTCGGTGCTCGGCAGGCCCATGGCGACCCGGTGGGCGTTCACCTGGGCGCTGCCGACCCGCTCGATGTGGGTCTCCAACGGGAGCCGGGACTGGGTGACCTCGAGCGCGGCCAGCGGGTGGGCCAGCAGGCCCTCGCCGTCGATCCGTCCGAAGACCGCCAGCTGATCGCCGTCGACGGGCAGCAGCGCCTTCCAGGCGGTCGGCTCGTCGAGGGCGGCCTGCACGAGCTCGAGCGGTTTGGCGGTCGGCGGGATGGCGCTCGGGTCATCGCCCCAGGTGATCGGGCCGAGGTCGAAGTCGAAGGTCGGCAGGAACCACACGTCGACGGTCGCCGTGCCGACGACCTTCCACGGGGTGGTGCCTTCGAGGGTGCCCTTGAACTGGATGGACGCGAAGGTGCATCCGAAGACCTTGATCTCGATGCCGAGGTCGAGGTCGACGGCGAAGCCGAAGCGGGGCACCCAGCGGAAGATCATGTCCAGCTGCAGCCACGCCTTGGCGCTCGCGACCCCGATGTCGGCGGAGAAGTCGCCGCGCACGCCGAGCATCACCGCACCCGCGGTCACCGCGAAGTAGGCCTTGATGATGATCTTGACGACCGCCGGCGGGGACATGTCGATGGTGATGCGTTCGAGGGACTTCAGGTCGGCGGGGATCTCGGTGTAGCGCGGGTTGAACCCGCCGACGGACAGGGCGAAGTCGCCGCCGCCACCCCACTGGATGAGCAGCCCGAGATCTCCGGAGACGGTGATCCCGGCGATCTTGGAGTCGCGCATCCGGGCGATGATCAGCAGTCGGTCGGCGCTGATCTCGCCGTAGACCTCGCAGCGGAAGTCGGTGAGTGGGGCGTCCTTGGCGGGGGCGCGCACCCGCACCGCCCCGAGGATGATGATCTTCGGGTCGGGCAGGGCCAGCACCAGGCCGAGCTTGGCCTCGATGATCTTGGCCTGGGAGCCCCAGCCGAGCTCGACGATCGGGCCGACGACGAAGCCCCCCTCGGCCGGCGGGAAGACCTTGCTCACCTTGTCCAACAGCGCCGGTGCCTCGGCGAGCGGGTCGTCGGGGAAGAGCACCTTGTCGATGAAGTGGGTCTTCATCCCCTCGATGAGCTCGGTCGTGTTGACCGTGCGGTTGATCGCGAGGATGCCGCCGACACCGTTGAAGGTGAAGCCGAAGGACAGCTCGATCGGCACCGGGAAGCGCACGCCCATGACGAGCACCATCGAGAACGGGTCCGGCGAGAGGATGCCGATGGCATACACGCCGACCTTGAGGATCTCGACCTGGATGACCCCGCCGAACTCGACGAGGTCGACCGGCGGGTCGCCGTGTTTGCGGATCTTGCGCTCCAGGTAGCCGCCACCCTTGATCGGGCCGGCCTTGATCCGGATGCCGATGGCGTCCGGCCAGCGCGGTGACACCGCCATGGGGAAGACCGACTGCGGGGTGGGCTGCCCGTCCAGGCCGATGACCACGCCGGCGCCACCGACCTGCAGCCCGACGGCGTCGCCGAGCTTGGCCGCGATGACCGTGGTGACCTCCAGGCCGGTGACCTCCTTGGCCGGGTTACGCAGCAGGCCGAGGGCCAGCTCGCGCAACTCGGCAACGGGGGAGGCGAAGGTGACCGGCAGGACGACCTTCTCGTTGGCGGCGCCGCGGCCGTCACCGAGGTAGAGCCCGTCGTGGATGTCGAGGGTGATCGCGGTCGGTTTGATCGTCTTGGGGTCCGAGGTGCCGGGCATGATCTTCTTCAGCAGTGGGTCCTGCTGCAGGCCGGGCTTGATCGTCACGTAGATGCGCAACCCGAGATTCGGTTCGTCGGCGCGCCACCAGGCCTTGTCGCGTTCGACGAGCGACTTCTTGTCCTCCTCGCTGGGGTTCTCGAACTTGCGCCGGCCGAAGGAGAAGAAGGCCTCCAGCTTGGTGTCGTTCAGGGTGAGCAGACCCAAGTGCTTCTCGCCGACCCCGACGATCTGCAGCGCGAGGGTGAACTTGTCGTTGTCGAAGGTGAGGGTCTGGTCCTTGGCGAGCTCGGCCAGCTCGTGGGTGACCGAGTCGACGCCGAGGATCGCCGAGCCGGCTCCGTCGAGCAGCTTGCCGGCCCCATCGGCGAGGTCGCGGAACGGCTGCACCCACGGGTTCCAGATCTCCATGAGCTGGACCCGGGTCTGTTCCTTCTGTGGCTCGGTCATGTCCTTGACCAGCTCCCGGGCGATGATGTTCACCGCCTCGTCGACGGCCATCAGGGCCGTGCCGACCCGCACCGCGATCCGTCCGGCCTCGGCCACCGAGAAGTCACCGGCGCCGAGATCCTGCGTGCACTCGGTGACCAGCTTGGCGATGAGGTCGGTCTGCTTCTTGATCGCCTTGCCCAGCTCGTCGACGAGTGGCTCGGCGGCCTTGATGTCGGCCTTGAGCTTCTCGAAAGCGGGCTTCGTGTTGTCCGGGATGCCGTCGGCGAGGCTGTCGGTGAGGCTGCCCGCGTCCTTCCACACCGTGCTCGACGCTTTCCCGAGCTTGGTCGTGAAGAAGGCGGAGATGGCTTTCAGGAAGCCGGTCCCGACGTCGGTCATGGCAGCCTCGATCCGCACCACACTGCGCCGCCGCTGCCGGCCGCACTGGGAGAGGGTGTGATGCACCTCACACGATACGGACGCCGCGGCAGACCCCGCAGGCTTTCGAACGAACTCGTCGAGAACTCCTGCGGGACAAGATCAGCGATCGGGGCGCCTGCGAGGCGCCGGTATGCCGCGCGCCCCCTCGGTCGCGGGGCGCGAGGGTCAGCCGCAGCCGCAGCTCCCGCCGCAGCATCCGCCGCCGGCGCGGGGGGCCGGGTCGGCACCGCCGCGGGTGAGCGCCACCGTCGAGAGCAGCCGCACGGTGTCGGGATGCCCGTCCGGGCAGGTGGCCGGGTCGGACGACGCGCTCATCGGCCGCTGCTCCACGAAGGTGGCGCCGCAGGAGCGACAACGGAATTCGTAGCGGGGCACCCCGCCAGGGTAAGCCACCGACGCACCGAGCGGGCTGGCGCGGCATACCGCAGGGTCTGCGACTAACTCGTGAGCACCGCCCACCCGTGCGCGGGGAGCACGAGCGAGCCGCCGCGCAGCTGCCCCGCGCCGGCCTCGACCCGTAGCCCGCCGGCCGCCGGCACCGTGACCGGCTCGGGGCCCAGGTGCAAGGCGGTGACGACGGCTGCATCCGGGGTGCCGGAGCGCAGCACGAGGGTGGGGTTGGTCAGGTGCACGACGTCGGTGTGCGCCCGATGCAACCACGGATGCCGCCGACGCACCGCGACGAGGGCACGCAACAACCCGAGGGTCTGTTGCGCCCGTGGCTCCAGATCGTCGACCCGGGGTGGCGCGGCGGCGAAGGCCGGGCGCACCGCGTCGTCACCGCCGTGGCGCTGCTCTTTGACTGCCCGCCAAGCGTATTCGTCGCCGGCATAGATCGCGGGGGTGCCGGCGACGGTGAAGAGCACGGCCAGCGCATGCGGGAGGTGGCGCACGTCGCCGACCGCGCTGGCGATCCGGGTGACGTCGTGATTGCCGACGAAGGTGCTCGGCACGAAGCCGCGCAGCATCTCGTTGTGCCGCCCCAGCGCGTGCGCCAGCTCGAACATGTTGCCGTCAGCCACCCCGTGCCAGATGGCCTGCCACAACTCGTACTGGGTGAGGGAGTCGAGCGTCGATTCGGCCACATAGGCGGCGTAGTCGCCGCGGATCACCTCACCGGTGAACCACGCGTCCGGGTGTCGCTCGCGCACCCGCGGCAACACCCGGGCCCAGAAGTCGGCCGGCACCGCGTATGCCGCGTCCAGCCGCCACCCGTCGATGCCCCGATCCAGCCAATAGCTCATCACGTCGGTGACGAGATCGGCCACGGCCGGGGCGCCATGGTCGAGCTCGACGAGTTGCTCGTGCCCCTCGAAGACGTCGGCGGGCACCGGCCCGCCGGGGTGCCAATGCTCCCAATGCACCCGGAACAGGCCGGCGGTCACGGCCTGCGGCCCGTGTTCGGTGAGCGCCTGGAAGGCCGGGTGGGCCCGGCCCACATGGTTGAAGACCCCGTCGAGGATGACCTTGATGCCCCGGTCGTGGGCGGCTCGGACCAGACGCACCAGGTCGTCCTCGGTGCCCAGCCGCGGGTCGACCCGGTAGTGGTCGAGGGTGTCGTAGCCGTGCGTGGAGGAGGCGAAGACCGGCCCGAGCTGCAGTCCGTTGAGCCCCAGCTCGACGAGGTGGTCGAGCCAGCCGATGATCCGGTCGAGTCGGTGCGACACCTGCGGGTCGTCCTCGGTGCGCGCTCCGGGCCCCGGGTGGATCGGCGCGTCGACGAAACCGAGCGGGTAGACGTGCCACCACATGACGTGCTGCACCCAGGCGGGCTCGGTACTCATCGCCGACCGGCGTTGCCGATGGTGTCCATCGGGCCATTCTGCCCGGCCGGCCCGTTCCCCAGCGCTGCGGCCTTCGCGGTGAGGTTGCGTCGACGTCCGGGCTCAGCCTGGCTGCATCGTCGGTCGCAGCTCGATGGTGTCCCCGGGGCAGGAGAAGGCCTCGGCGATCTCCCGCGCGCGGTCCTCGGACTCGACGTCGATGAGGAAGAACCCGGCCAAGTGCTCCTTGCTCTCGGCATAGGGGCCATCGGTGATGACCGGCGCGGTGTCGTACCCGATCACCACGGAGGCCGACGGGTCGCCGAGGGCGCAGCCGTAGACGATCTCACCCTTGGCGTCGGCCTCGCCGAACACCTTCTCCCAGCGGGCTCCCAGCGCGTCCTGGACGTCTTGGGGGAGCGCTTGGTATGCCGCCGTGTGCGCACTGGTCGGGTGCCCCCACGGCTGCGGGTTCGAGTGGATCAGGATGACGAACTTCATGAGGCAACTCCCCTTCGTGGTCAGGCCGCCGATCGGCCCATCGTCCGGACGTCGGAGCCATCCCAGCAAATTCGACACGGTGCAGGTGACCCGTCGCCTCGTGGCTGCCCTGGCGCCGGTGGGGCGACGTCCGGTTGGCTGCGGAAATTTCCGCCGAGAAGTCCATGAAACGTCCGTCATGGGGGCGGGGGTCGCTCGTCTCATAGTCGTCACACGCACGGAACGCAGGTAAGGCGCTCCACGGCAGGCGACACGAGCAGGACCAGCACGATCAGCAGGACCGCCGACCCGGCGCGCCCGACCGAAGCCCGACCGGTCGTGGAAGGCCCTCGGCGGACGGGACAGAAAAAGATCAGCAGGACCTGTAACACCCGCAGGACGCCCGGCGATACAACAGCCGAACGAGCAAGACAGCAAGACAGCAAGACGGCAAGACAGCACAGCACGACGAGCAGGACCGCACCAACCGCCACGATGGCGCGCCAGGCCGGAGACTCCCGAGCCAGCCTGGAAGGCCACGACTGGCGGGGCAACACCGGGAGAGCAAGACCGCCGTGGGGCGCGCCAGCCGGATTCCCGAACCGGTGTGGAAGGCTCCAGGTGGACGGGACGCAGGACAGCAGAGACCGCCACGCGGCGCGCCGGGCCCGGAGTCTTCCGAGCCGGACCGGAATGGCCACGCGGACGGGGGCAGAACTCGGACGCACGACCAGCACGACGCACGACCAGCACGATGCACGACCAGCACGATGCACGACCAGAAACACCAGCTAGATCGCACCACCAGCACGACGAGTAGAGACCGCCACGACGGCGCGCCAGGCCGGAAGCCCGATCCAGCCTGGAAGGCCCCCGGACGGGAGCAGGACGGGCGCAAGACCAGCACGACGAGCAAGACCAGCACGAAACGTCCGTGAACGACCGCAGTGCCGCACGACAGCAAGACCCCGCAGAGACCGCCGCGAGGTGCGCCAGGCCGGAACCCCCGAGCCAGTCTGGAAGACCGATCGGACGGGTACAACCCGGGATGCACGACAGCAGTGCAGCAACACCAGCAGTGCAGCAACACCAGCAACACAGCAACACCAGCAACACAGCAACACCAGTAGGACCCCGCAGAGACCGCCGCGCGGTGCGCCAGGCCGGAACCCCCGAGCCAGCCTGGAAGACCGATCGGACGGGCACAACCGGGACAGTGTGAGTACACGCAAGACCGCTGGTCCGCAGGGCAGACAACCCCCGGTACGCCGTACGGATCATCATCGTCAGTCGTGAGGGCCGGTCATCCAGCTTCATCGGATGGCCGGCCCTTCGGCGTCCCCTTGGCTGCCCGCCGATCGGCATACCGACCGGCCCGCCCACCCATCGGTATGCTGGGTGCGACCGGCGCGATCTCACGCCGAGCCGACGCAGCGGCCCCCAGCCCGCGCGTCACAGGCGAAGGGGAGCGCATCCTCGGATCGGCATCGTGACCACCTGCCGGGCTCGCCGATGCGCTGGGGGGTGTCGTGCGGCGCCCGAGGTGAGCGATGACCGACGACCACGACTTCAAGGCACTCGTCCGGGCGCGGATGCGTGAGACCGGCGAGAACTACACGACCGCCCGAACCGCGCTGCGTCCACCCGATGCGCCAGGCGCGCCCGATCCAGCGCCGGATCCACCACCGCTGCCGCCGAGCCACGACGACACCGGGTACGCCGCGGCGCTGGCCCAGCAGCGTGCGCTCGTCGCCCGACACTTCGACGGCGAACGGCTGCGCCGGATCCCGGCCAAACGCAAGACCCGGGTCGCCGTGCTGTTGCACCTGCTGGCCCGTTTCGAGCCGGGCCGGGTCTACCCCGAGGCGCAGGTCAACGAGCTGCTGGCCCGCGCCCACGAGGACGTCGCCTGGCTGCGCCGCGAGCTGGTGGACTACCGCTACCTCACCCGCGAGCACGGCCGCTACCGGGTCGCCGAGCAGCCGCCGGTCCGGGTCGGCTTCGAGGCGCAGGAGGTGCCGGCCTGGGAGGCCCATTGGTTGCCCGGCTTCCTGGCCGGCCGTCCCGACCCAGCCGCGACACCCGCGCTGCAGCCGCCACACGACCCGTCGCTACCCTGAGCGGATGGAGCTCGACCCGATCATCGCGGCATACCTGGCTGATCTGCGGGCGCGCGGCATCCCGCCGGCCCAGGACATCCCCGTGGAGGCGGCTCGGGGCATGTACGCGATGCGCACCCACCTCATGAACCAGCGCGAGGCGCCTCCCGAGCTGGCGCAGGTGCACGACATGCTCATCCCGGGCCCGGGCGGTGACATCCCGGCGCGGGTCTATCGACCGCGGGTCGACGAGCCGCTGCCCACCGTGCTCTACGTGCACGGCGGCGGGTGGGTGCTGTGCGATATCGAGAGCCACGACCCGGTATGCCGCCGCCTCGCCGTCCTCGCCGACGCGGTGATCGTGTCGATCGGCTACCGGCTCGCGCCCGAGCACCCCTTCCCGGCCGCGCACGAGGACACCGTCGCCGCCTACGACTGGGTGCGTGCCCAGCGCAGCGAGCTGGGCGGCTCGACGGTGTGGGGGGTCGCCGGTGACAGCGCCGGCGCGAACATGACCTCGGCCGCGATCCACCTGGGCCGGGCCTCGATCGCCCCCGCCGACGCCCCGGCCGCGCACCTGTGCTTCTACCCGGCCATGGATCTCACGACCCGGTATCCGTCGATGGATCGCTTCGGCACCGGCTACGGGCTCGAAGAACCGACCCTCGACTACTTCCTCGCGCAGTATGCCGCGGCCGCCGACCCGGCCGACCCGCGCCTGTCGCCGTTGCGTTTCGAGTCGCATGAGGGTATGCCGCCCACCATCGTCGTCACCGCGGGTCACGACCCGTTCCACGACGAGGGCGTGGCCTATGTCGAGGCGCTGCGGGCGGCCGGGGTGACTGCGCACCATCAGGACGCGCCAGGGCTGATCCACGGGTTCGTCGATCTCGGCCCGATGGTCCCTGCCGCCGCCGAGGCGCTGACCCGGGCCGGTACCCGGTTCGGGGAACTGCTGCGCGGCATACCGGCGATGTCGTAGGACTCGACCCGGGGTGCTTCGGCGCGCCCGGCCCGAGGTGGGGCCGTAGGGTGAGCGGGTGGCCCCGCGGATGGAACGCCCGACGACCACGACGGGTCGGGAGGCGCTCGTAGACCGGCTCGTGGGCTGGCGGCGCACCCGGCTGGCCGGGTTGTCGGTCACCGGCGCGATCTTCGCCGTGGCGGCCTACCTCGGGGCGAACACCCCCTCGCTGTTGCCGCGCCCGTGGTATCTGCAGGGCCTCATCGCCGCGATCTGCTCGGCCTTCGGCTACCTCGTGGGCACGTCGCTCTCGGAGCTCGGGCATGTGCTGCGGCGCTGGTCGGGGTTGCAGGTGAGCGTCAAGCCGGCCGCCCGGATCGCGTTGCTGCGCATCTGGCTCGGGGTGATCCTCGCGGTGATCGTCGCCTTCCCGTTCCAGTCCGCGCAGTGGCAGCAGGTGACGACCGCGCAGGTCGGTATGCCGCCGCCGGGCCTCGCGCACGTGCCGGCCAGCACCCTCATGGCGGTCGTCGTCTTCCTCGTCTTCGTCGGCGGCTGGCGGCTCATCGCGGGCCTGTTCGACTGGCTGCTGCTGCGGGTCGAGAGCCGGGTGCTGCGGGAGTCGATCGCCCGGGTCATCGCCACCGTCGCTACCGGCGCGATCATCGTCGCCGTGCTCAACCAGATTATCGTGCCCGGCGGGCTGAATCTGGCTCAGCGCCAAGCCAATCGGGTCAACGCGACAAACCCCTCCGGGCGTGCCGAGCCCACCTCGACGCTGCGCTCGGGCGGCCCGGGGTCGACCGAGAGCTGGGACAGCCTCGGCCAGGACGGCGCCATCTTCGTCTCCGGTGGACCCACTGCAGCGCAGATCGAGGAATCGACCGGCGCGCCGGCCCGCGAGCCGATCCGGGTGTTCGTCGGGGTCGGCCGGCCCAGCCTCCAGGCGCGTCGGGATGCCGCGCTCGCCGAGTTGGATCGCACCGGCGCCTGGTCGCGCCGGGCGATCCAGGTCATCACCGCGACGAGCACCGGCTTCATCAACGAGCGCAGCGTCGACTCCTTCGAGATCCTGCTCGGTGGTGACTGTGCCAGCGTGTCGTTGCAGTACTCCACGCTGCCGTCGGCCTTCGGCCTGCTCACTGCCGGCGGCGACCCGCCCCAGGCGGCCCGGCTGCTGCTCGACGGAGTCCGTGCTCGACTCGCGGCGCTGCCGGCGCAGCAGCGCCCCCGGCTCTACGTCAGTGGGGAGTCCCTCGGTGCGTACGGTGGCAATGGCGCCTTCGGCAGCCCCGAGCAGCAACTCGCCGAGGTCGACGGGGCGGTGTGGACCGGCACCCCGAGCTTCACCCCCGTGCACCGGGCGGTGTCGGCGCGGCGCACCCCCGGCTCGACGGCGGTCAACCCGGTCGTCGACAACGGCCGGCACTTCCGCTTCGCCGCCGGCCCCGCGGAACTGGCCGCCGACCAGTACGGCCGCCCCCTGGGGGTCTGGGACTTCCCGCGGGTGGTCTACCTGCAGCACCCCTCCGACCCGGTCGTGTGGTGGTCGCCCGGCCTGGCCTTCGAGGCTCCGGACTGGCTCAAGGAGACCCGCACCGACACCCCGATGGCCCAGATGAGCTGGTATCCGCTGGTCACCTTCTGGCAGGTCACCGCGGACATGGCGATGTCCAACGAGGTGCCCGGCGGCTTCGGGCACCGCTACGGAGAGACCGAGCTGGTGCCCGCGTGGGCTGCCGTCCTGGGCCTGGACCCGACGGTCGACCGGGCGTCGGCCCGTGACCTCGTCGCCCGCCTCAACGCCTGAGCCTCGCCCGCCGGACCGTCAGCTGCCCACCGACCGTCAGCCGCCCGCCGGGACCGTCAGCCGCCCAGGGCGATCAGGTCACGCACGAGTGCACCGGCCCGCAGCCGTTCGTCGTCGACCTTGGGGCTGAACCCGAGGCGCACGACGACGAGCCGCGCAGAGGGCACGACGTAGACCCGCTGGCCGTCGTGCCCCTGGGCCCAGTAGGCGTCCGCCGGCAGCGCCGGTCTGGCCAGCGTCCCGTCGGGCAGGCGATTGGCCCACCAGCCCGCGGCATACCCGGTCTCCTCACCGGCCCCGGGCAGCACAGTGGTGGAGCGCTGCATCCAGTCGCCGGGCAACAACTGCTGACCACCCCACTGCCCGCCCTGCAACGCGAACTGCCCGATGCTCGCCCAGTCCCGTGGGGTGGCCCACAGATACGAGCTGCACACCGGCGTGCCGGCGGCATCCGGCTCCCAGACCGCCGAGGCCAGACCGAGTGGTTCGAAAAGCTGGGCGCGCGGCAACTCCGGCCCGGCGCCGGCCCGAGCCCGCAGCACGGCGCACAGCAGGTTCGTACTCCCGCTCGAATACTGCTGATAGCTGCCGGGCGGGTGCGCGAGCGGCAGGCCGGCGACGTAGCCGGCCATATCCGGCTGCAGGTAGAGCATCTCGGTGATCGGAGTGCCCAGGTCGTAGTCCTCGTTCCAGCGCAACCCGCTGGTCATCCGCTGCAGCTGCTCGACGGTGATCTTCGCCCGCTCGTCGGTCCACTCCGGGCGCAGGTGATCGTCGGTGATCGACACCCGCCCCTGCGCGACGAGCCGCCCGAGCATCAGGTTGGTCACGCTCTTGGCCATCGACCACCCCAATTGCCTTGTCGTGGGCGTGAACCCGGGCGCATAACGCTCGGCGACGAGCTGCCCGTCGCGCAGCACGACCACCGCGCGAGTGCCGAGCGCCGCCTGCTCCGCGGCCGGCAGGTCGTCGCCGAAGGCACGGGCGAGGGCCGCGGTCACGGCCGGCGAGGGGCTCGGCGGCGCCGCCGCCGCCGCGAGCGGGTTGCCCGTCGCCGACACCGCGGCCGGCTCGGCGAATCGGGGACGCTCGGCCGCGAGGACGCAGCCGTATCCCGGCACGTACCAAGCGCGTTGCCCGGCGAGCACGCCGAGCACTGTGCTGTCCGCGGTGCCGCCCGACGCGTCGACACCACCACGCAGATAGGGCACGAGCGGGTTCGGCGGCAGGTCCTGGCTCGGCTCGGCGCGCCCGGCGAGCTTCGTGACGGCACACGCGTTGTGTGCGGCATACCCCGTGCCGGTGAGCAGCAGCGGCTTCGCGTAGAGATACCCGCCGACGAGCGCCACGAGCACGACGGTGATCAGCCCGGCGAGGATGCGGATGACGAGACGACGACGGCGCGAGCGCATGGACGGACGCTACCGGCCGACGCGGTCAGGAACGGGCCAACGCGTCGGTCACGCCGGTCTCGGGTTGGCCGAGGACCGGGTCGCGACGGGTCAGCACGTCCCACACGGTCTTGACCGCCGCGCCCCGCTCGCGCACCTCACCGGAGCTCCACTCCGCCGCGAAGACCGCGGCGCTGCGGTCGCCGACCCCTTCGGCGTCGATGCCGACGGCCCGGCAGGTCGCGACGGCGCGGGGCAGGTGGTAGGCCTGCGACACGACGAGCGCGCGCTCGACCCCGAAGATCCGCCGGGCCCGGGCGCACGAGTCGTAGGTGTCCCGTCCCGCGAAGTCGCGTATGACGAGCTCGGCGGGCACCCCCTTCGCGACGAGATAGTCACGCATCGACGTGGGCTCGTCGTAGTTCAGGTAGCGGTTGTCGCCCGACACGAGCAGCACCTTCGTGCGCCCGGCGTCGAGCAGGGCCTTGGCCACGTCGAGGCGCCCGGCCAGGAACGGTGACGGGGTGCCGTCCGGGTTGAGGCCGGCGCCCAACACGAGGGTCACCGGCGCGCTCGGCGCCTCGGCCGGCTCGTGCACCCGTCCGGCGGACTGCGCGGAGACCCACAACCACGGGCTGTATGCCGCGAGCGCCCCCACCCCGAGCGTCACGAGCGCGCGCCGCAGCCATCGGCGGCGACGCCGGGCGACACGATGCTCTGGGTGTGGCTGACCTTCCATGGGTCGAGCCTAAGCCGGGTCAGGCGCTGCGGCTCGATCCGCTCGCCACATCCCGGCCGCGGATCCGCGCGGCGAGTGACACGAGCAGGTCGCTGCCCTCGGGTTGGCCGGCGCCGGCGAAGCGCGCCGCAGGACGCACCCGTTCCCGTTGCGCGGCGGCCAGGATGCGGGCGGCGAGGGAGCGTGGCCGCGGCGCCTCGGCGGCCGCGCCGGCCGGCGCGTGCAGCACATCGGCCAGCTCGTCGCTGATCGCGGTGACGAAGGCGGTGACCTCGTCGGTGCGGCCGGGCTCGATGCTCAGCCCACCGGCATACCACCAGTGCCGGGCCCAGTCGATGAGCTCGGCCCACTGCGGGTGGGTGGCGGCGAGTTCCTCGGCCGCTGCGCGCTTGCTGATGAAGCGGCCGCTGCGCAGCAGGACGGCGGCGCGGCATACCGTGAGCACGGCGTAGGCCTCGCCGCCGGCGCCGCGCAGGTCCAGGCTCCACTCGGGCCACTGGCGCAGGTTGTCGGCGATCGCCTCACGCACGACGTGGTCGTCGATCCAGGGCAGCACGTCGCCGGGGGGTTGCCCGAAGAGCACCTGGTTGTGCTCCACGGCCGAGCGCCAGTTCATCATGTACTGCTGGCTGACCCGGTCGATGTGCAGTAGTTCGCCGGGGCAGATGCGCAGCATCGAGTGGTCCCGCCGGCCCTCGAGCGCATCGGCGACCGCTGCCGGGCTCACGTAGTCGACCTCGATGTGCTCGGCCCACTGCGGGTAGTCGCGCACGAGCCGTTGGTGCACCAGCGCCACCCGGCCGAGCACGGTGCGGTCGGGATCGTGGGCCAGCACGACGAGCACCCCCAGGCCGCTGCGGCCCTCGACGAAATCGCCGGCGACCCAGGATCCGTGCACGGCGACGCTGAGCAGGTTGGGTCCCAACTCGTGGTGAAGGTCTCCCGCCAGCCTGCCCAGCAAGTCCCCAGCTGTGGCCATGATCCGACGATAGGTCGACGTCCGCGGGCGGGGGTCATCCTGGTATGCCGAACGGATTGGCCGTTCGGCTATTTCTTGGCCACCGCTGCGGCGTGTCGCTCGCGCAGCCGGGCCCGCACCTCCTCAGGGGTGTAGGCCCGGCGCTGGCGCTCCCGCCGCGCCACCACCGCACCGGAGGCCAGTACGCCGGCCAGCCCAGCCAACCCGATCCACTTCCACCACGCGCCTTTTCGCACCCTCAGAGGGTATGCCGCGCCGTCTCCCCGCAGCGACGTTGCGGCACAATGTGGCCCATGCCCGCCTCCGTGCCGCCGTTGGCCCTCGACACCGCGGTCGAGCTCACCCGCACCGGCGACATCTGGCTCTTCCGGGGGCGCACCGCGGCCGACCGGGCGATCCAGACGCTCACCAATGCGCCGGTCAACCATGTCGGCATGGCCGTCGTCCTCGACGACCTGCCGCCGCTGATGTGGCACGCGGAGCTCGGGCACTCGCTCACCGACCTGTGGACCGGTGACCAGCACCGGGGGGTGCAACTGCACGATCTGCGCGAAGCGGTGACCCGCTGGCAGGTCTCCTACTCGCAACGGGCCTGGTTGCGTCAGCTCACCCCCGAGGTGGGCCCCGAGCACGAGGACCGACTGTTGGAGACCATCGCCCGCCTCGACGGGGTGTCCTTCCCGCGCACCGCGCGGCTGGCCTGGCGGTGGCTGGCGGGGCGTGATGCCCACCTGAGCCGACGCGATCGGGCGAACAAGGCGATGCGCCCCGAGGTCGCCTACTGCGCGGAGGTCGTCGGGGTCACCTTCGAGGAGATGGGTCTGCTCGACCCCGACGTGCCGGCGAACTGGTATGACCCAGGCGCCTTCTGGAGCGGTGACCGGCTGCCGCTACGGGCCGGGTGGCGCCTCGGCGACGAGATCCCGGTCGCCTCCGCCTGAGCGGTCGGCCCAGTGCCGCTGGTGCGCGGTGACCAGCCAGGCGTCGACGGCCGCGCGGTCCGGCTCTGGGGCGAGCACACAGCGGCCCAAGTGGAGCACCTCGGCCAGCTGCGCCCGGCTCTCCCGGATCAGCTCCAGGGCCTGCGTGACGCCGACTTCACCGCGTTTCACGGCGAGGCAGGGCTGCAGATCCTGCGGCCGCAGCGGCAGCGACAGGTGCCCGGTGGTGACCAGCTCCAGCCCCTGCCGACCCAGGCGCAACGCATGCGAGGCGTACTTCGTGTCGTAGCCGTACCTCTCGACCAGCTCGGGCCGATTGGGCACCTTGCTCTGCCGGCCGCCGCCGACGAGCCGCTCCAGCTGTCCGTCGAGGTAGCCCAGGAAGCGCCACCCGGCCGCCTGCGAGAGCACCTGAGGCGCCAGCCCGCGCAACTCGTCACCGAGTGCGGTGGTGCGCATCAGCGAGGCTCCGGTGACGAAGAACGGGATGAGGACAGTCGGGTTGCCGGCCACCGCCAGGCGCAGGAACTTGCGCAGCGAGTATGCCGTGAGGTCGATGTCACCAGGCCCGGAGCGTGCCCCCATCGGCTGGGTGCGCCACACCCAATGCCCGGGTGCGGCCGCGAGCCCGAGCAGTTGCTCGGGCTCCTCGACGTAGACGGCCATTCGTCGTGATCGTCGGTGCCGGGGATCGCCATCCCGTGCACCCCGGAGCCGACTTCGGCCCGCAGGATCTCGTTGCGGGGTGCCACGAGACGGTCACCGATGTCGACATTGGGCCGGTGGGTCGTCATGGCGTCACGGTAGGGGCTCAGGCCGTCGGCCGCCCGGAATATGGTCGCGCGCCCGGGCTCGTCATCGGTGATCATGGGCGGGTGTTCCTCACCATGACCTCGACCGCGCCGCAGGCCAGTGATCTGGGCTTCCTGCTGCACAAGCATCCCGATCGGGTGCAGAGCTTCGAGGTCTCCGTCGGCGCCGTGCACGTGTGCTACCCCGAGGCCACCGCGGCGCGGTGCACGGTCGCCGTGCTGCTCGAGGTCGATCCCATCGGGCTGGTGCGTGACCGACGTTGGGGCGCCGACGGATTCGCCCTCGCCCAATACGTCAACGACCGCCCGTATGCCGCGTCCTCGATGCTTGCGGTCGCCCTCGGTCAGGTCTTCCGCACGGCCCTGCGCGGGGAGTGCCGCAGCCATCCGGAGCTGGCCCGCACCCCGCTGCCGCTGACCGTGCATCTGCCGTCGGTGCCCAGCCGCGGCGGCAGCGATCTTGTCGAACGGCTCTTCGTGCCCTTGGGTTGGGCCGTTTCCGCGGTGCCACGACCGCTGGACCCCCAGTTCCCCGAATGGGGCGACGCCCGCCACCTCGACGTCACCCTCACCGGGGCATCGACCGTCGCCGACGCCCTCACCCAGCTCTACGTCCTGCTGCCGGTGCTCGACGGCACCAAGCACTACTGGGTCGGGCCCGACGAGGTCGACAAGCTGGTGCGCCGCGGCGGCACCTGGCTCGCCGCGCACCCCGAGCGGGACATCGTGCTGCGCCGCTATCTGGCGCATCGGCGCGCTTATGTCGCCGATGCCACGGAACGCCTTGCCGCGTTGGAGGATTCGCTTGCCCCGACCGAGGCCGCAGCGGATCCGGAGACTCCCGAGATCACCGAGGCGGACGAGCCGTCCGATGATCCACCGCAGGCACAGCCGGTGCGCTTGCAGGAGCACCGGATCGACGCGGTGCTGCAGGCGCTGCGGGATGTGGGCGCGAGCCGGGTGGTCGATCTCGGGTGCGGGCAGGGCGCCCTGCTGCGGCGCTTGCTGGCCGACGCGGCATACCGGCAGATCGTCGGGGTCGAGGTGTCGCCGGCCGCTCTGCAGATCACCCAGCGTCGGCTGCACGTCGAGCGGATGTCGCAGCGGCAGGCCGAGCGGCTCACCCTGCTGCAGGGCTCGGCGACCTACCGCGACGACCGGATCGCCGGCTACGACGCGGTCGTGCTCATGGAGGTCCTCGAGCACGTGGACCCCGACCGGCTGCCCGACCTGGCGCGCTGCGTCTTCGGGCACGCCCACCCGGCGGCGGTCGTGGTCACGACGCCGAACGTCGAGTACAACGTGCGCTACGAGACCCTGCCGGCCGGCACGCTCCGACACCGGGATCACCGATTCGAGTGGAGCCGAAGCGAATTCCGTAGCTGGGCGGAGGGCGTCGCGACGACCTTCGGGTATGCCGTGCAGTTCCGCCCGGTCGGTGACGACGACCCGCAGGTGGGGGCGCCGACCCAGCTCGCCCTCTTCACCCGAGCGGCAGGTGCCCCGTGACCGACACGCCGTCGCAGGTCGTCGGCACGACCCTGCGGATCCCCGACCTCGCGCTCGTGGCCCTCATCGGGGCCTCCGGAGTGGGCAAGTCGACCTTCGCGGCCCGGCACTTCGGGCCCTACGAGGTGATCTCCAGCGACCACTACCGGGGCGTCGTCGCCGACGACGTCACCGACCAGGCGGCGTCCACGGACGCCTTCGACGTGGTGCACTACGTCGCCGGCAAGCGGCTGGCCCGCGGGCTGCTCACCGTCATCGACGCCACCAACGTGCAACGGTCGGCTCGGGCCGAGCTGGTCACGGTGGCCAAGGCGCACGACGTGCTGCCGGTGGCCATCGTCCTGGACGTGCCGGTCTCGGTGGCCGTCGAACGCAACCGCTCCCGGCCCGAACGCGACTTCGGTGAGCAGGTGGTCAAGCGGCACGCCGACCAGTTGCGCCGCTCGCTCAAGGGGCTGGGGCGAGAGGGCTTCCGGGTGGTGCACGTGTTGCGGGGTGTCGAGCAGATCGAGGCTGCCAGCGTCGTCCGTGAGCCGCTGCGCTGCGACCTGCGCCACGAGACCGGGCCCTTCGACGTCGTCGGCGACGTGCACGGCTGCCTGGCGGAGCTGACCAGGTTGCTGCAGCGGCTGGGCTATCACCTGGTCGAGGACGAGCTCGGCCGCCCGGTCGACGCCGTGCACCCGCAGGGCCGGCGCCTCGTCTTCGTCGGCGACCTGGTGGACCGCGGCCCGGATTCCCCGGGTGTGCTGCGCCTGGCCATGGGCATGGTCGCCGCCGGCCACGCCTTCGCGGTGCCCGGAAACCACGAGAACAAGCTCGTGCGGGCCTTGTCGGGGCGCACCGTGCGCGCCACCCACGGGCTCGCCGAGACCCTGGATCAGCTTGCCGCGCAGGACGAGACGTTCCGGGAGCAGGTGCGGCGCTGGTGCGATGGCCTGGTCAGCCACCTGGTCCTCGACGGCGGCCGGCTCGTCGTCGCGCACGCGGGGCTGCCCGAGCGGTATCACCGGCGGGCGTCGGGGCGGGTGCGGGCCTTCGCGCTCTATGGCGACACCACGGGTGAGACCGACGACTTCGGTCTGCCGGTGCGCTACCCGTGGGCGCAGGACTACCGGGGCCGCGCCACGGTGCTCTACGGCCACACGCCGACACCGGTCGCTGAATGGGTCAACGGCACGATGTGCCTGGACACCGGCTGCGTCTTCGGGGGGCACCTCACCGCGTTGCGTTACCCGGAGCGTGAGATCGTCCAGGTGCCGGCCGAGCGGGTCTGGTACGAGCCGGCCAAGCCCTTCCCACCGGCCGGTCAGCTTCCCGAGCCGGCCGCCCCGGGCCGCGCCGGTGACGACCTGTCGGTCGACGACGTGCTCGGGGCCCGGGTTGTCGAGACCGGCACTCACGGGCGGATCTCGATCCGGCCGGAGTCGGCGGCCGGTGCCTTCGAGACGATGAGCCGCTTCGCGGTGCACCCCCGGTGGGTGCCCTATCTGCCGCCGACGATGTCGCCGGTGGCCACCTCGACGCGCCCGGGGCTGCTGGAACACCCCGACGAGGCGTTCGCGGCATACGCGGAATGGTCTGCGCCGGAAGGTGATCTGCAGGTGATCTGCGAGGAGAAGCACATGGGCTCGCGGGCCGTCGTGCTCGTCTGCCGCGACGCCGAGGCCGCGCAACGCCGCTTCGGGGCCGAGCCGGGGCGCACCGGCGCGATCTACACCCGCACCGGCCGGTCCTGCTTCGACCTCGCCATGACCGAACAGCTGCTCAGCCGGGTGCGGGCGGCCCTCGACGCGACCGGCCTGTGGGATGAGTTGTCCACCGACTGGATGCTCTGGGATGCCGAGTTGTTGCCCTGGTCGGTCAAGGCGGGGGCGTTGCTGCGCGAGCAGTATGCCGCCGTCGGCGCCGCCGCTCGGGGCGCCCTGCCCGCCGCGGCAGCCGCGCTGCGTGCCGCCGCCGCCCGCGGGCTCGACGTCGCCGGCCTGCTGGAACGCACCGAGGCCAGGGCCGGCAACGCCGAGGCGTTCACCGCGGCATACCGGCGGTATTGCTGGCCGGTCGAGGGGCTCGACGGGGTGGCGCTCGCGCCCTTCCAGCTGCTCGCGACGGCCGTGCAGACCGGCGAACGACACCCGCACGACTGGCATCTGGAGCTGGCCGACCGACTCGTGACGGTCGACCCGGTCACCTTCCGCACCACCCGCCGGCTCGTCGTCGACCTCACCTCCGAGCGCAGCCGCGCCGAGGGGATCAGCTGGTGGGAGCAGCTCACCGACACCGGCGGTGAGGGCATGGTCGTCAAGCCGTTGGCCAACCTCGTGCGCGGCCCGAAGGGGCTGGTGCAGCCGGGCCTCAAGGTGCGCGGCCGGGAGTATCTGCGGATCATCTACGGCCCCGACTACACCGAGCCGGGCAATCTCCAGCGGCTGCGGCGACGCTCGTTGGGGCACAAGCGATCCCTCGCACTACGTGAATACGCGCTCGGGCTGGAGTCGGTGGCCCGGCTGGTGCGCGGCGAGGGCCTGTGGCGGGTGCACGAGGCGGTCTTCGCCGTGCTCGCCCTCGAATCCGAGCCCGTCGACCCGAGGTTGTGACCGATGCGCCTGCCTCCCGGCCTCACCGCCCGCCCGCTCACCATGGCCGACGCCCCAGCCGTCACCGAGCTCGTCGTCGCCGCCGAGCTGTCCCTGCTCGGCGAGACGATCACCGAACAGGCCGACATCGTCGGCGCGTGGCAGCGACCCAGTTTCGACCTGACGCGCTCGACGATCGGGGTCTTCGCCGGCCAGCGCCTGATCGGGTGGGCCGAGCATTCCGGCGGGGATCGGGCCGGCGCCGACGTGCACCCGCAGTGGCTCGGGCAGGGCATCGGCACGGCGCTCACCGACTGGTTGTGCCAGACCGCCCGGGCCGCCGGGGTGGCGGTGCTCGGGATGCCGGTTCCGGCCGGCTCGCCGGGGGAGGCCCTGCTGCTCGAGCTCGGTTTCCGGCCGCGCTGGCAGTCCTGGGTGTTGCAGCTGCCGCCCGGGGCCGAGATCCCCGGCGTCGCGCTGCCGGTGGGCTTCTCGGTGCGTGCCGCCCTACCGCAGGAGCATCGCCAGGCCTGGCAGGTGGTCGAGGACGCCTTCCTCGAATGGTCGGATCGGCCACGCCAGCCGTTCCCGGACTGGGCCGCGACAACGGTGGCGCGACCCGGCTTCGAGCCGTGGCAGCTGCGGGCCGCCACCGCCCCGGACGGCAGCCTCGCCGGGGCCTGCCTCGTGCAGGTGTTCGACGGCTGCGGCTTCGTCGACAAGGTCGCGGTGCGCCGGGCCGACCGGGGTCGCGGGCTCGGGCAGGCACTGCTGGCCGACGCCTTCGCTGCAGCCCGGGCCCACGGGGCCACCCGATCGGAGCTGTCCACCGACACCCGCACCGGTGCCCTGGGGCTCTATCGCCGGCTCGGCATGGTGGTCACCTCGGAGTGGGTCAACCTCGCCACCGATCTCGGCGTCGATCTCGGGATCGACCGACCGCGCGACTAGCCTCGCGGGCCGCCGCCGTCGGCCGGTGCATTCGACTCCAGTTGTAGGAGTAGGCGTTTGGCCTCGATGCCGCCGGCGTAGCCGGTGAGCGAACCCCCGGCGCCGACGACCCGATGGCATGGCACGAGCACACACAGCGGGTTGGCCCCGAGTGCGGCGCCGACGGCCCGGGCGGCGCGCGGGCGGTCGATCCAGCCGGCCAGCTCGCCGTAGGTCGCCCGGCGCCCGTAGCCGACCCGCTCACCCAACGCCCCCAGCACCAGGCGTTGGAAGGGCGTGGCCAGGGCCGTGTCGACCGGCACCTCGAAGGCCCGCCGCCGGCCGGCGAGATACTCGTCGAGCTCGCGCCGCACCCCGTCGAGGGGCCGGGCCAGCCGTAGCACCCGGGGCCCGAAGTGCCCGGCCAGTCGCCGCGTCAAGGCATCCTCGTCCTCGGTGACCCCGAAGAGGCAGGCGACGACCGGCCCGTCCTGCAGCCGGGCCAGCCAGAGTCGACCCACGGCGGTGTCGGTCGCGGCATACGCGACGTCTGCGGTGTCGAAAACCGGTGGGCGAGTGGGTGGTTCGAAGCGCGCGAAGGCGGCGGGGGGTCGTAAGGTCATGGGATGTTCCTCCTCAGGGCGGCGAGCGCGTCGCTCACGAGCCGCCGGCTCATCGTCGGGGTGGTGTCGAGCATGGCGGCGATCGTCGCGTGGTCGAGGTCGCCGACGAAACGTAGGGTGACCGCCTGGCGTTGCCGCTCGGGCAGCGCGGCGACCCGCGACCACAGCTCGGTGTCGGGCAGCTCGGCGTCGGGCAGTTCGGTGTGCGGTGCCACGGCGTTTGCACCGAGCAGCCCCGTGCCGAGCAACGTCGGGCCGAGCAACGCCTCGTCGGGCACCGGCACGGGGTGCCGGGCGCGGGCCCGGTGCCGGTCCATCGCGCACCGGTGGGTGATGGTGAGCAGCCAGCCGCGCAGGTTGGCGGCCGAGGTCAGGCGGGGGTAGGCGGCATACGCCTGCAGCCACGCCTGCTGGGCGACGTCGTCGCCGTCGACCGGCCCGGCCAGGGCCCAGGCCAGGCGGGCGACCTCACGCCAATGCGCGTCGATGAGGTGTTGGAAGGGTGGCAGGTGCACACGAGTGGAACGCGTCGGAGGGCGCTGGCGTGAGTCACCGGTCGCCGGACCGGCTACCTCCGTGCGCCTCATCGGGCTACCGTAGCCGCGCCGGAGCCGAGCCGTGGCCGGCTGTCGGGGCGCAGGCGCCCGGGTCGGTATCGTGCCGGCCAGGCACGACGACGGTCGGGCCGGGCCGCTGGAGCGTGAGGGGAGCAGGGCATGAGTGACGACTTCGCCCGCCCGGCCGACCCGGAGGCGGTGCGCACGGTCCGGATGGGGTGGAGCGCGCAGACCGCACCCCGGATCCGCCGACTGCTCGTGGAGGACCTGCGGGCCCTGGGGGTCGGCGAAGAGGTCGTCGACGACGCCGAGATCGTCATCGCCGAGCTCGTGGCCAATGCCCTGCGCCACGCCAGGCCGCTGACCGACGGCTCGGTGCGGGTGCGGTGGAAGACGAAGGGGGGCGTGGTCGAGGTGGAGGTGTCCGACGGCGGTGGCCCCTCGGTGCCCCGCCCGGCGCCGCAGGCGCTGTGGTCGACCTCCGGTCGCGGGTTGCGGATCGTGCGCAGCCTCGCTCACGAGTGGGGGGTCCTCGACGACAAAGGGGGCCGCACCGTGTGGGCCTCGCTCGGTGGCCCGTCCCGGCGCCGCACTCATTGACGGGCCCCACCGTCGGCTCGCGTCGTAGAGTCGGCCCGTGCTCGTCAACGCCTACTCCACCCTCGTCAAGGAGCAGCCCGACCCGGGCTGCGCCGCGGGACCGGTGCAGCGGCGGGGGCTCCTCGTCGCGGCGTCCGACCTGGGTGACCGGCCGCGAGCCGAGCCCGAGCTGGCCGGCCACCTCGCCGAGCTGGCCGACTATGCCCGGGCGGCCACTGCCGATCAACCGCCGGCCGCCGGTCGCGCCGTGGCCGACCACCTGCGTCGCACGATGTGGCAGTACGCCTTCCAGTGGGATCAGGCCGACCCGGCCCAGCTGACCGGATGGGCCCGCCAGGCCAACGCGATCCTCTATCTGGAGGGTGGCAACCTCGTCGACCCGGACGGCGGCTCGCTGCTTGCCTGCGGCGCTGACGGTATGCCGCTGGGCCGCGTCCCGCTGCGTGCCGATGCGGTCGCGCGCGCTGCCGCCGTGCGGGAGGCGTTGCAGGACAAGGGCATCACTGTCGCCGCATCGTTGCCGCCGAGCCGTGGTGTCGGTGAGGTGCTGACCCAGCCGGTTCGCGAGGCAGGCCTGCGGATCCTGGCCCTCGCGCTCGTCGCCGACTTCTCCCAGTCGGTGCTCGCCGGTGCACCGATCGACCCGGCCCGCATGTGGCAGGCCTATCCGCGCGCGATGACCGGCTTCACCCCCGAGGAGGACCGGCTCTTCCGCACGTGGGACCGCGACGCGGCATACCAACTGTCCTGGCGCAGTGAGGCGGCCGACATCCTGCTCTGGGCCACTGCTCGCGCACCCCTGAATTTCCCACGGGCCCAACGAGACCCACGGGAGACCTTCGGCACGATCTTCACCGGCACCGAGGACGAGTTCGTCGCCGCGACGACCTTGCGGCCGGTGCACGAGCTGCTCGCCGAGCAGGAGCGGGCCCGGGGGCTGTTGTGGGCGATCCAGCAGGCGGAGCTGGCCGGTGGGCCGCCGGTGCGCGGGGTCGACGGCGGCGTCGTCCTCGAGCGGCTCATCGCGTTGACCTGGCTGCTGGACTGGCGCGTGGACTGGGACGACGTCGACACGAGCAGCTGAGCCGTCCGAGCACGACGGCGACTAGGGTGATGGCCCATGGGTAAGGCGAGCAAGCGACACTCCGTGCGGCAGTCCGGCGCAGCCCCGGCACCATTGGCCAGCCGGCCCTTCGAGGGCCTGGCCGGCGAGACCGAATGGGTGGCGCTGCGTGAGATCGTCCCCGCGGCGACCGGCGTGGTGCGCTTCGCCGACGGCAAGGCACCCGCCGACGCGCCCGTCGAGGCGACGATGGCCACGGTGCTGCCGATGGCCTGGCCGGCGTTGCACCGCAACGACGGTGCGGTCTTCGTCTCCACCCAGGCGGGGCCGACCTGCGGTGACGCCAGCCGCGACATCGCGGCTGCCTGGCTGCTCGCCGCCCAGGCACCGGTCGGTTTCCCGATCCCGCAGGTGCCGACCGCGACGTCGGCGATCCCGCGGTTGCAGGAGCTGCTCGACCCGGCCGAGCCGTTCGAGCTGACGATCCAGGAGTCCTTCGACTTCTGGGTCGGCGACGCCGAGGTCGACGATTCGGGCCGCGAGTCGATCAAACGCGCCACCGACTCGATCGTGCCGACGGTGCGGGTGCAGGGGGCTCCCTCCGTCTTCTGGGTCGACTTCGGCCAGCGCACCTTCGTGCGCTGGGTGCTCCCGTATGCCGAGGACACCGCCACCGACGGCCTGGCCCGGCTGATGGCCGCCGGCGCGGCCAAACTCACCGACGACTCCCGGCTGCTCGGGGCGTTCCGCGCTTGCGGGCTGCTCGTGCCGGTGTGGGAGGTGCCGCACGGCACCACGGCGCAGGAGTATGCCGCGCCGCTGGCCGCCCTCGCCCCCCGCCTCACCGAGGCGATCGACTCCACCGACCCCCTCACCGCCGAGCAACGCCGGGCCCGCAGCGGCCTGCTCAGTCGCCAGGTCACGCTGCGCTGACGCCCGTCCTGGCAGGAGCAAGGAGCTCGATGAGCGGCATACAGGTCCGCAACCCGCGGTTCGAGCAGGTGGTGCGTGACTCGTTCGCCCAGCAGGGGCTGATGACCACCTTCCGGGCCAGGCTGACCGCGGTCGAGGCGGGTCGGGTGGAGATCACGGTGCCGTTCCACGCGGGCCTCGATCAGCAGCACGGCCTCTTCCACGGGGGTGTCACCACGGCGATCGTCGACTCCGCATGCGGCTATTCGGCGCTGACGCTCATGGCGGCCGGTTCGGAGGTGCTCACCGTGGAGTTCAAGATCAACCTCTTCGCCCCCGCCCAGGGTGAACAGCTGATCGCCCGCGGCCGGGTGGTGCGGGCCGGGCGCACCATCACCGTCTGCCAAGGTGACGCCTTCGCCGTCAAGGACGGCGTCGAGACGCACTGCGCGACGATGGTGGCCACGATGATGCGGATCGAGTCGGCGCTCTGACGCGACGCCTGCGAGTTCATGCGCCGACCAGCGCAGAACGCTGCCGTTGCCGGGCTGGGGAGGGCGTGCCATTCTGGGTGAGCATGAGGCTCAGCCTGCGTCGTGCCTGTATAGCGATCATGCTGGTCTCGCTCGCGTGCGTCCTGTTCTCGGGCATCGCTCTACGCTCGATCTTCGAGGGCAGTCTCGAGGCTGCGGACAATTTCGCTCCCCCGCCGGCGTTCGCCGCATATGGCGGGCAAGCTCTCGCCGGTCTTTGCGTCAGCACTCTCGCGCTCGTGGCGTCGCTGATCGGCCTTGGCTATGCCAATCGGCGCCTGGCGCGAGAGTGGTCCGGGTAACCCCCGCCCTCAGCCCAGGACCGGCACGTCCACCCCGGCCAGCCCCAGCACGGTGAGCGCGGCCAGCAGCAGGCACACCGAGCCACCGATGCGTCGGATCGTCGACAGCGACACCCGGCGCAGCAACTGGTGCCCGAGCGCAGCGGCCAACCCGGAGACCGTGGCCAATGCGAGGAACGCGCCGACGCCGACCGACAGCGGTTCCTCGTAGCGGATCACGAGGTTGGCCGTGAGCAGTTGGCTCAGGTCACCCCACTCGGCGAGGAAGAGCACGAGGAAGCTCGTGACGATCGCCTTGAGCCCGGTCGTGCCACTGGCCGCCTTCGCCTCGGCGATCTCACCGAACTCCTGCTCGGCCTCGGCCTCCTCGGCGTCGGCCTGCCCGGCGCCCCGCCACAGCAGGATGCCCCCGACGAGGAAGAGCACCGCCGAGGCGATGACGACGGGGGTGCGCGGCAGGGCGGTGAGCAGCTGCCCGGCGACGACGGCGAGGGTGGTCTGCACGAGGAAGGCGCTCGCGACCCCGACCCACACCAGCAGCGGCCGGAACCGCGTCGCGAGCACGAGGGTGGCGACGAACGTCTTGTCCGGGAACTCGACGGGGAAGATGAGCGCGAAGGCCGCGGCGGCGACGGCGAGACTGAAGGTCATGGCAGCGACCGAGCGTAATACCCTGCCGGTCGTGAGCCGATCCAGGGCGCCGCGACCGCGTCACCTCGTGGTCGTCGGAGCCGCCGCGGGCATGGGCCGGTGGCTCTCCGACCATGTGCTGCGCCACGCCTCCTGGGAGAGCGTCTGTCTCGTCGACGTCCAGGACTCCCTCGCCTCCCTGCGTGAGGCCGCCGACCTGTATGCCGCGCAGCCCGATCCGCCGACCGTCGTGGTCGCCGCACCCCCGGACGACCCGGGCGGCGACGGGGCGTTCGTCGACGAGCGCGGCGCGGTGGTGCCGGTCGGTGCGCCGGGCACCGTCGTCGTCTTCGCGTTGCCGCATGCGGTGCTGCCCAATGCGGTGCGCCGGATCGCCCCGCTGCTGCACCCGGATGCCGCGCTGGCCGTCGTCGCGCACGGCCTGGTGCGCGCGCTGGGCGTGCTGGCCGAGCAGGCGGGGGGGCACGCGGCATACGGGGTGCATCCGCTCTTCGACGTCGGGGCCCGCGGGTTGGAAGGCGAAACCGTCTATCTCGCAGCGGCTCCCGAACCGCACGCGAACGCCCATGTCTGGCTCGTGGAGCTGTTGCGGTCGCTCGGCGGCACGGTGCGCTTCGGCACCGCGGCCCGGCACGACGAGTCGATGGCCTACGTCCACGCGATGGCCCATCAGGCCCTGCTCGGCTTCGCCGGCGCGGTCGTGGAGTCGGGGCTGGATCTGCACGACGACGTCTGGGCCGCCCGCACGCCGCTGTTCGAGACACTCTTCGGGATGGCGGTGCGGGCCCTCGACGAGAGCCAGCAGCAGACCCTCGCCGGCGTGCAGACCTCCCTCGACGGCCCCCGGGCCGCCGCGGCGCTCGCCGCCTCCGCGCAGCAGCTGCGGGCGGCCGTCGACGCCGGCGATACCGACGCCATCGCGGCCCGGATGAGTCGGATCCGGGATCGGTTCAGCGGCGCCCTTTTCGACACGGTGCGCGGCACCGCGGCCGCAGCCGTCGTCGCGGCTCAAGCCAAGCGGGCCGAGCTGGCCCGGCACATGCGCAACGGCGAACTCGTCGGCATCCGCCCGATTGGGCGCGCCGACAGCCTGCGGGTGGGGCGGATCGTCGACGTCGACCCGGTCGCGGTGACCCTCCAGGAGGTGCTCGTCGGTCGGCCCGGCCGGGCGGCCCTGCTCGACGGCCCCGGCCGGCACAACGCGGCCCGGCTGGGCCTCGGCGGCAAGCTGCGCCAGACGGTCTTCAGCCTCGGGCACGTCGAGCTCGTGACCGGTGCCGACCTGGACCGCGAGCTCGACTCGTGGCTGGCCCACCTACGCCGTGACGTGCGCTTCCTCGTGCCCGAATCCGTCGCCGGCAGTGGGGTGTTGGAGGTCGTCGCCCCGGTGCCCGGGATCCGCGACAGCGCCGTCGTCTCCGAGGTGGTGCGTACCGGGCAGCGCTCCGTCGTCGTGCGCGTGCAGGTGCGCGTCGACCGCGACGTCGACGACATGGTCGAGGCGTTGCGCAGCCTCGTGCAACGCGCCTTCGCCTGGCCGCGGGGGCTGTCGCTGCCACTGGTCGCCGACCATCGCGAGGTCACCTACCTCGGCCCGGCCGGCACCTTCTCGGAAGTCGCCGCTGCTCATCTGGCTGCCGATGTCGGCATGGCCGACCCGCGTCTGGTGCCGGCCGAGTCGTTCGAGGCGGTGCTCGCCGCGGTCGCCGCCGGTGGCATCGGGGTGCTGCCGATCAGCAGCTCGGCCTCCGGCCTGGTGAGCCGGGCCGCTGCGGCCCTGCTCGCCCATAACGGCGAGCTGCTCGCCGGCGGGGTCATCGACGTGGCGGTGCGTTTCGACGCCTTCGTGCGCGCCGACGCCCACCTCGACGAGCTGCGCCGTGCCCCGGTCTACAGCCACCCGCAGGCGTTGGCCCAGTGCCGCAACTTCATCCGCCGCTGGGAGCTCGACCCGGTCGTCTGCCCCTCGACGGCCGACGCGCTGCGCCGGGTCGCCGAGGAGCCCGGACCGGCCGTTGCGCTGGCCGGCGAGGGCAAGGGCGAGGCGCTCGGGCTCAAGGTCGCCGAGCGTGAGGTCGATGACCTCTCCGGCTCGATCACCCGCTTCGTCATCCTCGGGCGCCCCGGGGGCTTCGGCGCGCTCGTCGGTGGCTCCGACCCGACGCTGCGCTCGATCCTGCTCAGCGACTCGGTCGCCGCCGTGACCGCCGCCCTCGCGCAGGGCCACGCGGCATACGACGAGCTGTTGAGTGACGCGGCGGGCCGCTGCCTGTGGGTGACCAGCCGCGGGTATGCCGCCCCGCCCCCCGGGGTGCGCCTGCTCGGCCAGGCCCCGTGGACCCCCCGCACCCCCCTCGTGCGCGTCGAGGGGTAGCAGTCAGCGACGCGCGTCGACGCGCTCGCTGGTCGCCGCCGCGGTGGTGGCGCGGGACCCGGCCAGGAAGGTCGGCAGAACGACGAGCAGGTATGCCGCCCACGCCCCCACCTCGAGCGCGGCCATCCGCGGGCGCAGGTTGAGGATGCCGCGCACCACCGTGGCCACCGGGCCCTTAGGGTCGATCGTTGCGGTGAGGTCGAAGGCGTAGCTCTGCTCGCCGGGCAGCCCGCCGGCCTCCTGGAGCTCGTGCACGGCATACGCGAGGATGCCGGCGGCGACGAAGACGAGCGCGACACCGGTCCAGCGGAAGAACTTCCCGAGGTCGATGCGGATCGCGCCGTGGTAGATGGCGACCCCCAAACCGACCGCTGCGCCGAGCCCCACGACCCAGCCCAGCAGCGGCCCGGCGCCGGTCTCGCCGGCGGACTGGATCGTCGCATAGGCGAACAGCGCGGTCTCCAGCCCTTCCCGGCCGACACCGAGGAAGGCGACCAGCGCGACGGCCAGCGGCCCGACGGCCAGGGCGTCACCCATCCGGCCACGCAGTTCGCCGGCGATGCCCCGGGCGGCCCGGCGCATCCAGAAGATCATCCAGGTGACGAAGGCGACCGCGATGAGCGAGGCGATCCCGCCGACCAGTTCCTGCGTCTCGTCCTCCAGCTCGGCGGTGCCGAAGGTGAGGACCGCGCCGACGACGACGCTGAGCAGCACGGCCACGCCCACCCCTGCCCAGACCTGGCGCAGGGCGTCGCGGCGGCCACTCTTGACGAGGAAGGCCACGAGGATGACAACGACGAGCGCGGCCTCGAGGCCTTCGCGCAGGCCGATGAGGGCGTTGCTGGCGAACATGCGGCTCCTTCGAGTCGGCCCGCTGAGGCGGCGTCCGTAGTGAGGTAAGGCAACCCTTACCGGACGCACTGTGGCATAGGTAAGGCTTGCCTAACAAGTGATGTGACGAGTGTCTCCGAGTCGAGCGCGACGAGGGTCTCCGGGTCGAGCGCCCGGGGGTGCCTATTGCGGCGGCGCGACCCGCACGACGAGCGCCATGGGCGCCGCGGTGACGGTGACGGTGCGCACCGGGCCCATCGTGTCGCCGTCGAGCTGCAGCTCCTCGGGCCGGTCCAGGCGCACGACGAACTCGGTGCCGGTGTGGTGCGAGACGATCGCGTGGCCCTTGCGTTGCCGGCTCACCACCCGGGCCAGCACCCCGGTCCACCCGACGATCCCCTTGGGCGACATCACGACCGCGTCGAGCAGGCCGTCGTCGACCTTGGCCTGCGGCAGCAGCACGAGGCCGCCGAAGATCCGCCCGCAGTTGCCCAGCAACACCGTCTTGGTGCGCCGGGTGAAGGGCAGTGCGCCGTCGACGCTCATCCGGATCTTGAACTGCGGCCCATACATGTTGCGCAACCCGGACACGATGTATGCCGCGTAGCCCACCTGCGCCTTGAGCTCGTCGTCGGCGTCGGCCATGACGGCCGCATCGAAGCCGATGCCCGCCATGACGAGGAAGACCTCCTCGGTCGGGGCGTGATCCTCGCCGCTGCGGTCGATGACGATCCGCCCGACGTCGATGGTGCGGTTGTGCCCGGTCAAGGCGACCTCGAGGGCGCTCTCGATGCTGTCCAGGGGCAGGTCGAGGTTGCGGGCCAGCAGGTTGCCGGTGCCGGCCGGCAACAGACCCAGCGGCACCTCACTGCCGACGAGCGCTTTGCCGACGGCTCGCACGGTGCCGTCGCCGCCGAGTGGGCACACGAGGTCGGCGCCGTCGGCGAGGGCGGCGCGGGCCTGCCCGGTGCCCGGGTCGTCGACGGTCGTCTCCGCGAAGATCGGTGGGCCCCAGCCGTGCTCGCTGCAGATCTCGATTATCCGCGTGCGCAGCGCGACGAGATCGTCGAATTTCGTCGGGTTGATGATAACCGCGGCCCGTTTGAGCGGCGTCGGCTCCGCCGGGCTCTGCCGGAACCTGTCTCGCGGCGGGCGCCGCCGCCGGTGCCGGCTCCAGGCGTCGTAGGGGCGGTCGGAGTCGCGAGAGCGCACGAGCAGCACGACGAAGGCCACGAGCAACACGCCCGCGACCACCCACCAGCCGTAGTCCGCCACCCTTCGACGATACCGACCCCGATCCGGTATGCCGCGCCCGGCGCCAGCCGGCGCGGGCGGAGTCGGGGGGGCGCGCGGCATACAGTCCTGGCATGGCAGAGCACCCCAAAGGCGAGGCGACCGACCCGGCCACCCCCCAGGCCGACGACAAGGACTGGACCTGGACGCTGGCGCGTCCGTGCCCGGACTGCGGCTTCGACCCGGCCGCCGTCGCGCGCGAACAACTGCCGGCGCTCGTGCATGCCGCCACCGAGCGGTGGATCGCCGTGCTGCACCGGCCGGGCGTCGCCCAGCGACCGGGGCCGACGGTGTGGTCGCCGTTGGAGTACGCCTGCCACGTCCGCGACGTGTTGCGCCTCTTCGCGCAACGGGCCTGGGCGATCCGACGCGAGGACGACCCGGTGTTCGCCAACTGGGATCAGGATCAGACGGCGCTGCTGGAGCGCTACTGGGAGTCCGACCCGGCCGCGGTGGCCGTCGAGATCGGGGCCGCCGGGCCGCGCGCGGCGGACGCCTTCGACGCCGTCGCCGACGCCGAGTGGGCCCGGCCGGGGATGCGCAGCAACGGTTCCCGCTTCACCCTCGAGTCGTTGGGCGTCTACTTCCTGCACGACGTGCACCATCACCTCTGGGACGTGCGGGGCTGACCCACGGCGGTGCCCGGTCCTGGCGCGAGTCACCGGAGCGCCGCCCCCACGGCGAAAAGCCGGCCGGCCCGACCGGCCGCCCTCGGTAGGCTCGGGCCCGTGATCGACATCAAGCTCGTCCGCGAGCAGCCCGACCTGGTGCGGGCCTCGCAGACCGCCCGAGGCGAGGACGCCGGCATCGTCGATGCGGTCCTCGCCGCCGACGAGCGCCGCCGCGGCGCCCTCGGTGAGTTCGAGGCGGCCCGGGCGCAACAGAAGTCCATCGGCAAGCAGGTGGCCGCCGCCCAGGGTGCCGACAAGGCCGCCCTGTTGGCGCAGGTCAAGGGCCTGGCCGAGCAGGTCAAGACCCTCGACGCGCAGGCCGCCGCGGCCGACGCCGAGCTGGCCGAGCTGACCCGCCGGCTCGGCAACGTCATCGTCGCGGGAGTGCCCAGCGGCGGCGAGGACGACTACGTCGTGCTCGAGACCGTCGGCACGCCGCGGGATTTCGCGGTCGAAGGCTTCGAACCGCTCGATCACGTCGCGCTCGGCGAGGCCCTCGACATCATCGACATCGAGAGGGGCAGTCGGGTGGCCGGCACCCGCTTCTTCTACCTCAAGGGTGACGGCACCCGGCTCGAGGCGGCGCTGACGATGCTCTGCCAGCAGATCGCCCATGAGGAGGGCCACCTCGCGCTCACCGTGCCCACCCTCGTCAAGGAGCAGGCGATGGCCGGCGCCGGCTTCCTCGACGCGCACGCCGACGAGGTCTACCGGCTGCCCGCCGACGAGCTCTATCTCACCGGCACCAGCGAGGTCGCCCTCGCCGGCTTTCACCTCGGCGAGATCCTCGACCTGTCGGCCGGGCCGTTGCGTTACACCGCCACCTCGACGTGTTATCGGCGCGAGGCCGGCAGCCACGGCAAGGACACCCGCGGCATCTTCCGCACCCACCAGTTCCAGAAAACGGAGATGTTCGTCTTCTGCACCCCCGAGCAGGCGACCGCTGAGCACGACCGGCTGCTGCGCATCGAGCGGCGCATCCTCGACGCCTGCGAGCTGCCCTACCGGGTCATCGACGTCGCGGCCGGCGATCTCGGCGGCCCGGCGGCCCGCAAGTTCGACTGTGAGGGGTGGGTGCCCACCCAGGCGCGCTACCGCGAGTTGACCTCGACGTCGAACTGCACGACCTTTCAGGCCCGCCGGCTCAACATCCGCGAGCGGCTCGGTGCCGACGAGGGCGGCGGCACCCGGATCGTCGCCACCCTCAACGGCACGATGGCCACCACCCGGTGGCTGGTCGCCCTGCTGGAGAACCACCAGCAGGCCGACGGATCGGTGCGCATCCCCCTGGCGCTGCGCCCGTTCCTGGGTGGCCAGGACTCGATCAAGCCTGCCCGGTGACGCCCGCGGCATACCGGCGGCGGTTGATCGCTCTCGACGTCGACGGCACGATCCTCACCCACGCGGGGGCGTTGAGCCTGCGGGTCGCCGACGCCATCATGGCTCGGGTCGAGGCCGGTGACCACGTCGTCATCTCGACTGGGCGATCCGTTGTGGCGACCATGCCGGTGTTGCGGCTGCTCGGTCTCACCACCGGGTATGCCGTGTGCTCCAACGGGGCGGTCACCCTGCGGGTCGACCCCGGGCGCAAGAAGGGTTATCGGGTGATCGAGAAGGTCACCTTCGACCCGCATCGGGTGCTCAGTCTGCTGCGCGACGAATTGCCCGATGCCCTCGTGGCCGTCGAGCGCCTCGGTGTCGGGTTCCGGGTCAGCGCGCCCTTCCCGGAGGGTGAGCTGGCCGCGCCGCAGCAGGTCGTGCCGTGGGAGGAGTTGCTCTCCCGGCGGGCCACCCGGGTGACGCTGCGGATGCCCGACATCGAGCCCGAGGAGTTCATGGCCCGGATCGAGGCGATCGGCCTGCACGAGGTCTCGTATGCCGTCGGCTGGACGGCTTGGCTGGACATCAGCCCCGAGGGCGTCTCGAAGGGCTCGGCCCTGGAGTTGCTGCGCCGCCGGCTGCACGTCGAGCCGGAGGATACCGTGGCCGTCGGCGACCAACGCAATGACGTCGAGATGCTCGTCTGGGCCGCCCGCGGCGTCGCGATGGGCAACGCCCCCGACGAGGTCAAGGCGATCGCCGATGAGGTCACCGGCAGCGTCACCGACGACGGCCTCGCCGACGTGCTCGACTCGCTGACGTGAATGCGCAACGGCGTTCCTGATTACGCAGCGTTGAGCAACCGCCGTAGGTGGGCCTCCAATGGTGACGCCGGCTCGGGCGGGCTCCAGCCCCAGCCGAGGATGGGTGGCGCAGTGCTGCGATGTCGGTGCCCGGTGGGGGTGGTGACCTCGATGGTGTGCGGCGGCGACCCGGGGGCTTCGGCGCTGATGGTGTCGACCCGCCAGCCGGGGGTGTCCTTGGTGTGGTGGCAGCGCTGGCACAGGCCTGTGGCGTTGGCCAGGGTGGTCGGCCCGCCGGCGTGATGCGCGGCGGTGTGGTCGGCGTCGACGATGGGGGCGTCGCAGTAGGGGGTGCGGCAGGTCTGGTCGCGCAGCACGAGCATCCGGCGCAGCCCGCCGGTGAACAGGCGTCGCCGGGAGTCGGTGGCGGTCAGATCGCGGCCATCGGGGGTGGTGTAGAGGCGTCGCACCCAGACCGCGGCTGCCGGGTCGGCCGCCCAAGCCCGGGCCAGCGACGCCGGCACCGGGCCGTGGCCGGGCAGGTGGGCGGGCTCGCTGGTGGCGCGGGTGGGGTCGCCGACGCCGAGCAGCGCCCGGTCGGTCATCACGAGCTGGATCTCGACGGGCTGGGCCTGCCCGGTGGCGCGGCCGGAGAGCCGCTGCAGGGCGGTGTCGGCCATGACGGCGCTGCGACCGCGCCCGGCGGGCTCTTCGGCGGCCTGCCCGGTGACCACGGCATCGGCGTGGGCGCGCAGCGCGGCATACGCCCCGACGGTCTCGTGCAGGGGTCCGAGCACGGTGAGGTAGGCCATCCCGTCGGCCGCGGGCCGGATGCTCACCCGGCGGGCGGCGACGGCGCGGTCGATCCGGGCCACGATGGCGGCGGCGTCGAGCTCGGCGCTGACTCGGCGGGCGGCGCGCGCCACCTGTGTGGCGGACAGGCGCGGCAGGTCGCCGGCCAGGCGTGCGTCGACGGCGGCGCGGTGCTCGGGGGTGAGCACCGCGGTCTCGCGGACCATGATCGTCGCGACCCACTCGCTGATCCGCCCCTCGGTGAGCGCGGTGAGCGTGGCCGGCATCTCCTGGGTCAACGCCCGGGCTGCACCGACGTGCTGGTCGCCGCGGGTCGGTGACTCGCGGCGGGCCAGGGCGACCTGCGACCCGACCGCCCGGCGGGCCAGGGCGATCGGCGCCCCGGCGGCGATCAGGTCGGCGGTGTGCGAGGCCGCATAGGCCGCAGTCACCCGGGCCTGCGCCGCCGCCGCAGTGGCCTTGAGGGCCTCCAGCTCGGACAGCAGGCTGACCCGATCGGCATCGCCGATCTCGGCGCCATCGACGGTGGCCAGCCAGCCCCGCACCGCGGCAACCCGCTGCAGCACCCCGTCGGAAGACGGGGTTGCGAGGGTGGCAACTGACATAGCCATATCATACAGAATTACGAGGAGAAGAGCAAGCCATCCTCGCCCTTCGAGGCACTCCTGGCGCTTGCCTGTATCGCTCGAAAACCCTTGCCTGAGAGCGCATGTGCCGCTCAACTTGAGCGTATCACTTGCCACTGAAAACCCTCCCCGCACTGGTTCCGAAATACCGAAGATCGGGTATGCCGATGCCATGCCGATACCATGCCGAGACCATGCCGATGCGGTCGACGGCGCCGTCGATCATCGCGCTGCCGTTCGGCTCGTCCCGGTGCCGCTCGACCGGTCGCGCTGCGCGCCTGGACGACCCGACGGCAGGTGCTGCCCCGGCCGCACGGTCGGCAGTGAGAGAGTGTGAGCATGACCCCGGATGCAGACGCCCGCACGGATGCACAGGGATTCGTCCGATGACCGGCACCGGCCAGTCGACCGAAGCCCACGAGCTCGATGCCCTCGTCTCGGCCCTGTCGCAGTGGCAGGTCGACGGGATGCCCGTGCAGTTGCACCCGGGCGACCTGGGGTGGCATTGGCGCTTCGGTGTGCCGACCCTGCTGCAGTGCCTGCGGGTCTGGCGCGACGGTGCCCGGGTGCGCGCGGTCGGCATGCTCGACGGGGAGGTGATCCGGATGGGCCTGACCCCGGAGGCGGACGCCGACGAGGCCTTCGCCAAGAGCCTCGCCGACGAGTTGACCGACCCCCAGGAGAGCCTGTTCGGGGCCCCGGTCGCGAGCATCGAGGCGCGCTTCGGGCAAGCGCTGCAGGGCGAGTTGGATCGGCGGGGCTGGCTCTCCGGTGAGCCGTGGACCCCGCTGATCCGGGAGCTGAGCGACCCCGTGCCGGACGGCGGCCTCGACGTGCGGGTCATCGGGCCCGAGCAGGTGTATGACCGCGTCTTCGTCCAGCGGACGGCGTTGACCCCCTCGGTCTTCACCGTCGAGCAGTGGCACGCGATGGCTCAGGGGTCGCCCTATCGGCAGGGCCGCTGCCTCGTCGGCTACAACACCGAGGGTGTCCCGGTGGCCGCCGCCACGGTGTGGTCCGCGGGTGCGGGGCGCGGCGGGCTGATCGAGCCGATGGGCACCGATCGCGAGCATCGCGGGCACGGCTACGGCCGGGCGATCACCCTGGCCGCCGCAGCCGCCCTGCGCGAGCTGGGGGCTTCGCGGGCCCTCGTGGCCACCGAGACCTTCAACGCCGGGGCCGTGCCGACCTACGAGTCGGCCGGCTTCGTCCGCCAGCCGACCGCGTGGGACTACCGGCGCCCCAACGGCTGACCACCCGCGGACTCCGACGCCGGCGATGATGGCTGCCTGACCACGATGACGATCACCTCGCTGACCAACCCCCGGGTCAAGGGGCTCGTCGCGCTGCGCCGCCGCCGGGTCCGCGACGCCGAGGGCGTCACCCTCGTCGAGGGCCACGAGGAGCTCGCTCTTGCGCTGGCCGCCGGGGTGGCGCCCCGGGCGCTCTACGTGTGCCCCGAGCTCTACAGCCCGAGCGGGTATGCCGGGTCGCAGGCCATCGGTCGCCAGCAGGACCTCGTCACCGCGGCCCGTTCGGCCGGCGCCGAGGTTGTCGCCGTGTCACGCGCCGTCTTCGAGAAGGTCTCGCTGCGCGAGGGCCCCGACGGGCTGCTCGGGGTGCTGCCGCGCATCGACCGTGGCCTGGCCGAGCTGACCCTGCCGGCCGACCCGCTGTTGCTCATTGCCGAGGGAGTCGAGAAGCCGGGCAACCTCGGGGCGATGCTGCGCACCGCCGATGCGGCGGGCGCCGACGCGGTCCTCGCGGCCGATCCGGTGACCGACTGGGGCAACCCCAACGTGGTCCGCGCGAGCAAGGGAACGGTCTTCGCGGTGCCCGTCGCGAGCGCCGGCAGCGAGGAGCTCATCGCCTGGTGCCGGCAGCGCGGCATACGCCTTGTCGTCACGACTCCTGAGACGCCCGTCCGGCATACGGACATCTCGTATGCCGGTCCGACCGCCCTCATCGTGGGCGCGGAGAAGCTCGGCGCGAGCCCCGCGATGCTTGCAGCCGCCGACGAAACAGTGCGAATCCCCATGCGTGGCAAGACGAATTCACTCAACGTGGCAGCTGCTGCTGCGGTCGTCCTCTTCGAGGTGGTGCGCCAACGCGACCTGCTCGGCGCGGCCAGTGACGGCGAGCCGAAGACCTAAAGCGGTTACACCTCAGCCGATCGGACGGACCTTCCGGACTCTGGTCAAGAGCACCCTCATCGGTGTGTCACGATGGGGCGCATGCGCGTTGACCACGTCTCCTACGCCGCAGAGCACGACGGAGTGCATGCGACGGCCGAGCGCCTCGGCAAACTCATCGGCGTCAAGCCGATCGACGGCGGGGTCCACCCACGGTTCGGCACGCGCAATGTCATCCTGCCGCTGGCCCGCGAACGCTACGTCGAGGTCGTCGAGGTGCTCGATCACCCGGCCTCCGACAAAGCACCCTTCGGTCAGGCGGTGCGCTCCCGGTCCGAGGCCGGCGGCGGCTGGCTCGGCTGGGCGGTGCGGGTCGACGACATCACCCACGTGGAGCGCCGGCTCGGCCGCGACTCCAGCGAGGGCTACCGGCACACCCCCGACGGCCGCGAGCTGCGCTGGCGGCAACTGGGTATCAAGGGCCTCATCTGCGACCCGCAGCTGCCCTACTACGTGCAATGGGCCGACGAGGTCCGGCACCCGTCGGCAGACGGAGCCACCGATGTGCACCTGCAGGGCCTGACCATCGCGGGCGATCCCAACCGGGTGCGGCACTGGCTCGGGCTGCCGGAGGACTACCGGCCGGCCAGCCTCGAGTTCACCTTCCTCGCCCCGCACGGCACCCCTGGTCTGCTCGAGGTCGCCTTCGAGACCCCCGAAGGGCGTGTCGAGGTCTGAGCCCATCGCGGGTGCGCCCACTGAGGCGCCCCGAGCAACGGTGACCCGGCGCGGGTCGACTCAGGCGAAGTCGCGCGGGCCGAAGTCGCGAGCCACCTGCAGGAAGCGGGTGTTCGCCTCGGGCTCGCCGATGGTCACCCGCACCCCGTCGTCGGCGTAGCGGCGCACCATGAGCGCGGCGTCCTCACACGCCACCGCGAAGGCGGCGCAGTCGCCACCGAGCGGGAACCACACGAAGTTGGCCTCGCTCGGCGACATCGCCCAGCCCTGGTCGGACAGCCCGGCGCCGACCCGCTCGCGCTCGGCGACGATCGCGTCGCACCGGGTCATCAACTCGTCACGGGCCTCCAGCGAGGCGACCGCGGCGGCTTGGGCGAGGGAGTTGACACCGAAGGGCGTGGCGGTCTTGCGCAGCGCGGCGGCGACCGGTTCGTGCGCCACGGCATACCCGACCCGCAGGCCGGCCAGGCCGTAGGCCTTGGAGAAGGTGCGCAGCACCATGACGTTGGGATGGGCCCGCCACACCTGCAGCGCGTCGGGGGCCTGCGGGTCCCGGACGAACTCCAGGTAGGCCTCGTCGAGCACGACGAGCACCGACGCCGGCACGGCCGCGAGGAACTGCTCGAGCTCGTCACGGTGCACGACGGTGCCGGTCGGGTTGTTCGGCGTGCAGATGATGACGACCTTGGTGCGCTCGGTCACCGCGGCGGCCATCGCGTCGAGGCGGTGGCGTTGCCCGGCGTCCACCGGGACCATGACCGCCTTCGCCCCGGCGATCGCCGTGACGATCGGGTAGGCCTCGAACGAACGCCACGCGAAGACGACCTCGTCGCCGGCGTCGCAGGTGGCCTGGATGATCTGGCCGAGCACCCCGACCGAGCCGGTGCCCACGGCGATGTTCTCGGCCGCGACGCCGCAGAACTGAGCGATCGCCGCGATGAGGTCTACCGAGGCCATGTCCGGGTACCGGTTGATCGTGTCGAGCATCTTGTCCAGCACGACCCGCACGGAATCCAGTGGCGGGTAGGGGTTCTCGTTCGAGCTGAGCTTGTATGCCGTGACCCCCGGCCGTGGGGTGGCCGGCTTGCCGGGCAGGTAGGCGGGGACGGCGTCGAGAGCAGCGCGCAGGCGGGGAGCGTCGGCGGAAGTCATGGGGGCCAATCTACGGCGCGGCTCATGAGGCGCGCAGGGCCTTGGCCCCGGGACGGCACGACCGGTCGCAATGAGACGCTGGACGGGTGAAACGTCTGCTGCTGTCGGTCGTCGTCAATGGGCTGGCCTTGTGGATCGCCAGCCTGCTCGTGTCCGGGGTGCGTTTCGGCAAAGGTGCCGACCTGCCGGCCACGCTCACCACGATCGCTCTTGTGGCGATCGTCTTCGGGCTCATCGACTGGGCGGCCGGGCTGGTCCGCTTCATCGCGGCTCCACTGACCCTGGTGAGTTTCGGCTTCTTCGCGTTGGTCATCAATGCGCTCGTGCTGCTGGCCGTGTCGAATGCGTCAGCCAGCCTCGGGCTGGCCTTCCACGTCGACACCTTCTGGTGGGACGCCGTGTGGGGTGCCCTTGTCGTGACGATCGCCTCGATGGTGGTGCGCGCGGTGCTGCCCACGCCGCGCAGCCGCGAGCGCCGCTGACCCGCTTCGGGCCCCAGCACCTCACACGTGCCGGCGCGCGGCGACGACGACGAAGCGGCCGGTGACGAACGCGGCATCGGCGTACGAGGCGTTCGCGGCCGGGTTGCCGCCGGTGGCGTGATAGTCGGAGAACGCGGCGGCCTGGTTGACGAAGATGCCCTGGGTGAGGTTCTCGGACAGGTTGACCGCGGCAGCCGCGGCAGCGTCCCGCGCCGCGTCGAGCACCGTCTCGTCGGTGGAGTAGACCGCCCCGGTGATCGCGCCGTGCTCGCGGATCGTCGAGGTGAACAGCTGCAGCGACTGCTCGGTCGACTCGGTGCGCACCAGGAAGGCGACCGGGCCGAACCACTCCTTCGTGTAGACCTGCTGGTCGGCGGCGTCGAGCGCGACCAGGCCGGGCGTGCGGCATACCGCATCGGGGTAGGCCGGGTGGGTCACCCGGCGGGAGGCGAGCACGACCTGCCCGTGCCCCGACGGGGCGCTCGCCGCGAGCTCGGCATGCGTGTCGGCGTGCGCGCGCACCTGCGGGTTGACGGTGGCGCCGATGACGTCGACGGCCTTCGCGTCGTCGCCGGTCAGCTTGGCGATCGCGCCGGCCAGCCGCTGCGCGACGTCGTCGAAGCTCAACTCACCCTGGTCGGTGGCGACCGTCGGGGGCACGTAGATGTTCTGCGGGGCGGTGCACATCTGCCCGGTGTAGAGCGACAGCGAGAAGGCCAGGTTGAAGAGCATCCCGCGCAGGTTGTCGGTGGAGTCCACGACGATCGAGTTGACACCGGCCTGCTCGGCATACAGGCGCTTGCCGGTCGCGCCGCAGTGCGCCATGAGCCAGTGGCCGAAGGCCGGCCCGCCGGTGTAGTCGACGATCGCCACCTCGGGGCGCTGCGCGATCGTCTTGGCCAGGCCCTCGCCGTCGCCCTCGGGGGCCAACTGCACGATCGCCGGGTCGAAGCCCTGCTCGGCCAACACCTCGCGGATCACTTGCACGGTGATCGCCAGCGGCAGGATGGCTCTCGGGTGCGGCTTGACCAGCACCGGGTTGCCGGTGGCCAGCGACGCGAAGAGCCCCGGATAGCCGTTCCAGGTCGGGAAGGTGTTGCAGCCCACCATCAGGGCGATGCCGCGCGGCACGATCCGGTAGTCCTTGCGCATCCGGATCGGGGCGTCCTTCTGCGGTTTCTCCCACAGCGTCGTCGAGGCCACCCGCAGTTGCTCCACCCAGGCCGCGACGGTCGCCTCGAGGGCGCGGTCCTGACTGTGCGGGCCGCCGGCCTGGAAGGCCATCACCCAGGACTGACCGGTCGTGTGCATGACCGCCTCGGCCAGCTCGAAGGAGCGGCGGTGCAGCCGCTCGATGACCTCGACGAGCACCGCCGCGCGCAGCGTCGGCCCGGCGTCCCGCCAGGCCGGCAGCGCCGCCTGGGCGGCCGCGACGGCCGCGTCGAGATCCAGGTGCGGGTAGCGCACGCCGAGCACCGGGCCGTAGGGGGACACTTCGTCGCCGACGTCGGTGCCGTCACCGGGTTGGTCGTCCAGGCCGGTGAAGCGGGCATTCAGACGAGCCTCGTATGCCGCGCGGCCGTCCGCCGCCGCGGTCTCGCCGTAGTGCCGGGCCGAGGGCACCTCGGGATAGCGGCTGAGGAAGCCGCGTGCGGTCAACAGGTCACGGCCCTGCTCGAGGACGCCCAGGTGGGCCTGCACAAGCGGATGCGGGCTGGTGGTGTCGGTCACGGCGTCGATGGTAGGAGGCGACCGACGGGTGGCCCGGGGATCGTGACTGTGCTCACCAGCAGGTCCTACTCACCCATGGCAGTTTCCGGGGTGCCCGCACATGGTGCTCGGGCAGGGGGCAGGATGGGGCGAACGGACCATTGGCACACGGATGGGAAGCGGACGATGGAGCAGTTCGAGACGGACGGCGCCGCAAGCGGCGAGGGCGCTCAGCCGCAGGCGGTAGGGGTCATCGGGGCCGGTGCGATGGGTTCCGGGATTGCGCAGGTCGCGGCGACCGCCGGGCACCCGGTCTTCCTCGTCGACGCCTTCGAGGGGGCCGCGGTCAAGGCGCGTGACCGGATCGCCGCCGCGCTGACCAAGCGGGCTGCGCAGGGCAAGCTCGATCCAGCCGAGGCGCAGGCCATCGGCGCACGGATCACCCCGGTCAACTCCGCGGCCGAGCTGCCCGAATGCCTCGTCGTCATCGAGGCGATCGCCGAGGATCTCGATGCCAAGATGGCCCTCTTCGAGGACCTCGGCCGACGCCAGCCCGCCACGACGATGCTCGCGACGAACACCTCCAGCCTCGACATCGACGCGATCGCGCCGGCCGCCCTGCATCCGGGGCGGGTGCTCGGGCTGCACTTCTTCAACCCACCGCCGGCGATGAAGCTCGTCGAGGTGGTCCGGGGCCAGGTCACCAAGGGTGACGTGGTCATCGCGGCGACCCGGCTGATGACCCAGTGGGGCAAGACCCCGGTGCGCTGCGCCTCCACCCCCGGCTTCATCGTCAACCGGGTGGCCCGCCCGTTCTACGGCGAGGCTCAACGCCTCGTCATGGAGGGCGTCGCCGACCCCGCAACCATCGACGCGTGCATCCGGTCGGCCGGCTTCGCGATGGGCCCCCTGGAGCTCACCGACCTCATCGGGCAGGACGTCAACTTCGCGGTCGGCAAGTCGGTGTGGCAGCAGACCGGCCGCGACCCGCGCTACACGCCGACGACGTTCCAGGAAGACCTGGTCACCTCCGGCAACCTCGGTCGCAAGACCGGCAAGGGCGTCTACACGTATGCCGCGGACGGCACGATGGAGGGCGGCCAGCCGGACCAGGCCCGGATGGCGCAGCTGCTGGCCGGCCCGGTCGTGACCAACCCGGTCGCTCGCACTGTGGCGATGCTCGTCAACGAGGCCGTCGATGTCGTGCACCGCGGTGAGGCCGGCCCCAAGGATGTCGACCTGGCGATGGTGCTGGGCACTCGCTACCCGAAGGGCCCGATCGCCTGGGGCCGCGAGATCGGCTTCCTCACCATCCGCGACCAGCTGCTGGAGCTCGATGCCGCCTTCCCCGGCGGCCGCTACCGCCCGAGCGAGGCGCTCACCGAGATCGAGTGATCCGACCTGCCGACCCCGTCCGTGACGGTCGAGGTCACGGTCGGGTGACAGGCGGGGTGGGGGCTTACCGGTTGCGTATACCGGGTGGCAGGATGCCTTCGATCAGGGCGAGGGGCGCCCTGTGGACACGGTCCCGCCGAATCGAAGGAAACCCTCATGGCTCGTCGTCGCACCATCTTGCTCGTCGGAGTCGCGGTCGCTGGACTCACGATGACCGCCTGCGGCTCCAACTCGATCTCCTCGGGCTCGGGGGCGTCGGGCACGGGGTCCTCGGCATCGGGGTCGGCGGCAGCAGCGATCACCGCCGACCCGGCGCTCGTGGCGAAGCTGCCGGCCAAGATCAAGTCGGCGGGCAAGATCATCGTGGGCACCGACGCGACGTATGCGCCGAACGAATTCCTCGACACCGACGGCAAGACCGTCGTGGGCATGGACGTCGACCTGTTCAACGCGGTGGGCAAGAAGTTCGGGGTCACCGTCGAATACCAGCCGGCCGGTTTCGACACGATCATCCTCGGGGTGACCGGCGGCAAGTACGACGTCGGCGTCTCCAGCTTCACCATCAATGACGAGCGCAAGAAGAAGGTCAACATGGTGAGCTACTTCAACGCCGGCACCCAGTGGGTCGTCGCAAAGGGCAACCCCAAGAAGGTGGACGCCGAGAACGCCTGTGGCCTGAGCATCGGTGTGCAGAAGGGCACGGTCCAGATCGACGACCTCACGGCGCGCTCGAAGAAGTGCACCGACGCGGGCAAGCCGGCCATCACCCCGGTCGTCCAGGAGGGCCAGGACCAGGTGACCTCGGACGTCGTCAGCGGCAAGACCGCGGCGATGCTCGCCGACTCGCCGGTCGGCCTGTATGCCGTGAAGCAGACCAACGGCCAGCTCGAGGCGCTCGGCTCGATCTACGACGCGGCCCCCTACGGCTTCGTCGTCGCGAACGACCAGAAGGAGTTCGCCCAGGCGATCGCTGACGCGCTGACGGCGCTGGAGAAGTCCGGCGACTACAAGAAGGCACTGGCGAAGTGGAACAACGAGACAGGTGCCATCACGAGCTTCGCAGTCAACCCCTGACATGTCCGCCCCGCAGCAGGGCACCGACCGGCCGGGCGTGATCAACGCCCGGCCGGTCCCCCATCCCGGTCGGTGGGTGGCCATCGCCGTCATCGTCGTCGTCGTGGCGATGATCGTGAGTTCCTTCGTCACCAACGCGCGGTGGAACTTCCCGTTCGCCTTCGAGGTGATGATCCAGCAGCCAGTCATCGAGGGGCTCGTCAAGGGCACCCTGCTGGGCACCTTGGGTGCCATGGTCATCGGCGTGGGCCTCGGGGTGCCGATGGCGGTGATGCGGTTGTCCTCGAACCCGGTGCTGCGGGGGGTGGCGTTCGCGTTCACCTGGTTCTTCCGGGCGGTGCCGCGCTACGTGTTGTTGGTCGTCATGGGCACTGGCCTGGGCTATCTCTACTCGACCCTCGAGATCGGGGTGCCCTTCGGTCAACAGCTGGCCGGAGCGCTGGGCTGGTCCTCGGATCTGACCTTCGCCTCGGTGGAGACCTACTCGCTCTTCGGCGGGCTCGTCGGTGGGGTCATCGGGCTGGGGCTGTCCGAGGCGGCCTACATGGCCGAGATCGCCCGGGCCGGCATCGTGTCGGTCGACAAGGGGCAACACGAGGCGGCCCAGGCGCTCGGCATGAGCAGCGGTCAGACGATGCGCCGGGTCGTGCTGCCCCAGGCGATGCGGGTCATCGTGCCGCCGACCGGCAACGAGACGATCGCCATGGTCAAGGACACCTCGTTGTTGTTGGCCATCCCGGTCATCACCGAGCTCTTCTACCAGACCCGGGCGATCGGCACGCGCACCCTGCAGATCATGCCCTCGCTGGTCGCCACGACGCTCTACTACCTCATCGTGTGCTCGGTGCTCATGGTCGGGCAGTTCTACTTGGAGCGGTACTTCGGCCGCGGCTTCGGAGCCACGCCGAAGAAGACCAAGGAGAAGCTCATGAAGATCAAGGCGGATCACTGATGAGCCCATCCGGTATGCCGCTCGTGCGCGCGGTCAACGTCCTCAAGACGTTCCACGACAATCCGGTGCTGCGCGGCATCGACATGGATGTCGATGCCGGTCAGGTGGTGTGCCTGCTCGGTCCGTCGGGCTCGGGCAAGACGACGTTCCTGCGCTGCATCAACCAGTTGGAGACCATCGACGGCGGGCGGATCTGGGTCGACGGCGACCTCATGGGGTTCCAGGACCGCAACGGCGTGCTGCACAAGCTCAGCGACAAGCGGATCGCCGCGCAACGCCGGGAGATCGGCATGGTCTTCCAGCGGTTCAACCTCTTCCCGCACAAGACGGTCCTCGAGAACGTCATGGAAGCCCCGGTCATGGTCAAGCGGGAGGCCAAGGACGAGGTGCGCAGCCGGGCCATGGAGCTGCTCGGCCGGGTCGGGCTCAAGGACAAGCCCGCGGCATACCCGGGGCAGTTGTCCGGCGGTCAGCAACAACGGGTGGCGATCGCCCGAGCGTTGTGTATGCGGCCCATACTCATGCTCTTCGACGAACCGACCTCGGCCCTGGACCCGGAGCTGGTCGGTGAGGTGTTGGCCGTGATGCGGGAGTTGGCCGAGAGCGGCATGACGATGATCGTCGTCACCCACGAGATGTCCTTCGCCAAGGATGTCGCCGACCGGGTGGTCTTCATGGACGGTGGCGTCGTCGTCGAGGAAGGCCCTCCGGCGCAGGTGATCGGTGCTCCGCAGCACCGGCGCACCCAGGCATTCCTCAGCCGGATGCAGCAGGACAGCGTCTGACCCGAGGTTTGGCCGGGGACCGACCGAGCACAGGTGACCAAGCGCAGCTGATCCGCGGTGGTTCCGTCGCGATTCGGTGCGGGGAGGGGGGCCACAGGGCCTATGGGCTCGGGACCTACGGCCCGGCAGAATCGGCCCATGGCCTACAACCCGGATGCCGATGTCGCCCTGCGCTGGTCCGTCGACGAGCTGCGCGCCCACCAACTCGAAGGTCTGCAGGCGACCGTGCGTCGCTGTTACGACAACGTCCCGCACTATCGCACGGCCTTCGACGCCCGGGGTGTGCACCCCGAGGACATCAAGGACCTGTCCGACATCACGAAGCTGCCATTCACGGACAAGCTGACGCTACGGGACAACTACCCGTTCAAGATGTTCGCGGTGCCGCGTCAGCAGGTCGTGCGCATCCACGCCAGCAGTGGCACGACCGGCAAGGCGACGGTCGTCGGCTACACCCAGGCCGACCTGGACCGGTGGGCCGACCTCATCGCCCGCTGCCTGTGGGTGGCCGGGATGCGCCCCGGTGATGTCTTCCACAACCTCGGCGGCTACGGCCTGTTCACCGGTGGGCTGGGCATCGACGCCGGTGCGGTGCGCTTGGGCATGAGTACGGTCCCGGTCTCCGGCGGGATGACCGAGCGGCAGGTGCAGCTCATCCAGGACTTCCAGCCCCGATGCCTGCACTCGACGCCGAGCTACTTCCTCACCGTCCTGGACCACATGGAGAAGATGGGTCTGGACCCGCGCCGATCCAGCCTCGAGGTCGCGATGTTCGGGGCCGAGCCGTGGACCCAGGAGACCCGGCGGGTCCTGGAGGAGCGCGGCGGCCTGCAGGCTGTCGACATGTTCGGGCTCTCCGAGCTGATGGGCCCGGGGGTGGCCAGCGAGGCCCTCATGACCAAGGACGGGTTGAACATCTGGGAGGACCACTTCTACCCCGAGATCGTCGACCCGGACACCCTCGAGCCGGTGCCCGACGGCACCCCGGGCGAGTTGGTCTTCACCAGCCTCACCAAGGAAGCCTTCCCGGTCATCCGCTACCGCACCAAGGACCTGTCCACCCTGCTGCCCGGCACGGCATACCCGCAGATGCGGCGGATGGCGAAGGTGACCGGACGCACCGACGACATGATGATCATCCGCGGGGTCAACGTCTTCCCGACCCAGATCGAGGAGATCATCATGCGCCACACGGACCTCGCGCCCTACTTCCAGTGCGTGCTCACCCAGCCGGGCAACATGGTCAACCTCACCGTGCTCATCGAGAGCCATGTGCACCTGGAGCCCGAGCAGGCCAATGCGGTCGCCCACGACATCCAGCACGAGATCAAGGCGACGATCGGCACGACCGCCCAGGTCGAGGTGCGCGACCCGGGTGGCATCGAGCGCTCGGTCGGCAAGGCCCGGCGGATCGTCGACATGCGGCCCAAGCGCTGAGCCGCCCGGACGGCATACCCTCCCGGTATGCGCGTTCTCGTCAGCGGAGGGGCCGGCTACATCGGCTCACACACCGTCGTCCAGCTCGTCGCCGCCGGCCATGAGGTCGTCGTCGCCGACTCCTTCGTCAACGCCAAGCCCGCCGTCATGGGCCGGCTGGAGGCGTTGACCGGATGTGAGTTGCCCCTGTATGCCGTGGATCTCACCGACCACGACAAGACCGAGGCGATCTTCGCCGCCCAACAGTTCGACGCTGTCGTGCACTTCGCCGGTCTCAAGGCTGTCGGTGAGAGCGTGGCCAAGCCGCTGGACTACTACCAGAACAACCTCGTCTCCACCTTCGCGTTGCTACGGGCGATGCGCCGCCACGGCTGCGGGTTGCTCGTGTTCTCCTCGTCGGCGACGGTCTACGGCACTGAGGCGCCGGTGCCCTACCGGGAGGACTACGAGCCGCTCGTCGCGGCCAACCCCTACGGGCGCACGAAGGTGATGATCGAGCATGTGCTGCGCGACATCGCGGCGATCGACGAACAGCTGCGGATCGCGATCCTGCGCTACTTCAACCCGGTCGGGGCACACGCCTCGGGAACCATCGGTGAGGACCCGCAAGGCATCCCGAACAACCTCATGCCCTTCGTCGCCCAGGTGGCAGTCGGTCGCCGGGAGCGGCTGCAGGTCTTCGGTGGTGACTATGACACCGCGGACGGCACCGCGGAGCGGGACTATATCCACGTCGAGGATCTCGCCGCCGGCCACGTCGCGGCGCTCCATCACCTGGCCGGGGCGGCCGATCCGTGCTCGACGTGGAACCTGGGCAGTGGCGAGCCGAAGTCAGTGCTGCAGGTGGTCGCCGCCTTCGAGGCGGCCAGCGGGCGACCCATCCCCTACGACGTGGTGGGTCGGCGGGCCGGCGACCTGCCCGCCTATTGGGCCGACGCGTCGAAGGCGGCTGCCGAGTTGGGGTGGCGCACCACGCGCAGCCTGGAACAGATGTGCGCCGACACCTGGCGCTGGCAGCAGGCCAACCCGGACGGCTATCCCGGGTAGGAGGTCGTTGGCCAGGTATGCCGCGGGCCGGTCATCCCGGCATGAGGGTGGCGGCGAGGGTCGCGCCGAGCTCCCAACAGGCCTGTAGGCCAACAGTGTCGGGCTCGCCGAGCACGACGACGTCGGCGGCGGCCGGCTGCCACTGTAGCCCGGTCGCGATGGTGTGCACGGACCGCTGGGCGCCGGCGGTGTCGAGACTGCCGTGCACGTAGAGGCCCATCGGCGCCCCGACGGTGGCCTGCAGGCACGGGTAGTAGATCTGGTCGAAGAAGTGCTTGAGCGCTCCCGACATGTAGCCGATGTTCGCCGGAGTGCCCAAGAGGTAGCCACCGCAGGCCAGCACGTCCGAGGCGGTCGCCGACAACGCGGGCTGCACGAGCACGTCCACCCCTTCGATGCCCTCGGCGCGGGTGCCGTCGAGCACCGCGGCGAGCATCGCCTCCAGGGCCGGAGAAGTCGTGTGATGGACGACGAGCAGGGTCGGCGTGCGGGTGACGGACACACCGCTACGGTATGCCGCCCGAGCGCGCCAAGGGTATGCCGCCCCGGCACCGTGCCGCCCCCGCGCGATGCCCTGGGGGGTATTGCTGTCGCGTCGCTCACATCTCGCGCACGGGGTGGTGCAAGGGTTTCCACGCAGGCGTACCGTCGAAGTGCGGCCTACCTCAGTTCCGAGCGGCCGGCTGCGCGGGAGCAGCGACGCTGTGCGGGAGACACACATCATGGATGCTCTGGACCTGGCTCGATGGCAGTTCGCCATCACGACGGTGTACCACTTCTTCTTCGTCCCCATCACCATCGGGTTGACGGCGCTCATCGCGATCATGCAGACGATCTGGCACCGGGGCGGCGACGAGCGGTGGCTGCGTCTGACGAAGTTCTTCGGCAAGTTGTTCATGATCAACTTCGCCCTCGGTCTGGTCACCGGGATCGTGCAGGAGTTCCAGTTCGGCATGAACTGGAGCCTCTACAGCCGCTTCGTCGGTGACATCTTCGGCGCCCCGTTGGCCTTCGAGGCGCTGCTCGCCTTCTTCCTCGAGTCGACCTTCCTCGGGCTGTGGATCTTCGGCTGGGACCGGTTGCCCAAGAAGCTGCATCTGGCCTCGATCTGGCTCGTGCATCTGGGCACGGTCTTCTCCGCCTACTTCATCCTCGCCGCGAACTCGTTCATGCAGAACCCGGTCGGCTACCACGTCAACGAGGCCACCAACCGGGCCGAGCTCGACGACTTCGCTGCGGTGCTCTTCAACAAGGTGCAGTTGGTCACCTTCCCGCATGTGCTGACCGGGGCCTACATGACCGCGGGTGCCTTCGTCATGGGTGTCGCGCTCTACCTGCTGCGCAAGCACGCGCTCGACTCGGTCGGTTCCGGCCCGGAGCTGGGTATGTACCGCACCGCGGTGCGCTTCGGCGCCTGGGTCGCGCTCGTGGCCAGCCTCGGGGTGATCGCCTCCGGCGATGTGCAGGGCAAGATCATGACCGAGGTGCAGCCGATGAAGATGGCTGCGGCAGAAGGGCTTTACGAGACGCACAGCAACGCGCCCTTCTCCGTGCTCACCATCGGGTCGCTCGACGGCAGCCACGCCCGGCCGATCATCGAGGTGCCCGGACTATTGTCCTTCCTCGGCACCGGCTCGTTCTCCGGCGAGATCAAGGGCATCAACGACGTCGCCGCCGCCGAGCAGGCGAAGTACGGCCAGGGCGCGACCACGGCATCGGCGAGCTATGTGCCGGTCATCTGGCTCACCTACTGGAACTTCCGGCTCATGATGGGTGCCGGCTTCCTCACGATGATCTTCGCCGCGCTCGCGCTGTGGAAGACCCGTGGGCAGGGCGTGGTGACCGGGCGGTCCTGGAAGCTCATCGCCATCTGGACCCCGGTGCTGCCGGTGCTGGCCAACTCCTTCGGCTGGATCTTCACCGAGGCGGGCCGTCAACCGTGGATCGTCAACGGGCTGATGACGACCGAGGTCGGGGTGTCCACGGCGGTCAACGCCGCCAGCGTGTGGATCTCGATGATCCTCTACACCCTCATCTACGGCGCTCTCGCCGTCGTCGAGGTCAAGCTGCTCGTGCGCTACATC
>WBZP01000460.1_pt1 | contig 55218 bp, 48 predicted proteins | sample 5204301 | NCBI WGS metagenome assembly WBZP01 (sample SAMN12412401, study PRJNA552823) | activated sludge metagenome | isolation source: activated sludge from nitrification reactor of wastewater treatment plant... | place: USA: Pennsylvania | collected 2017
CGGCGAATGCCATCCCTGAGGTTTCCCCGCGTTCGTGGGGATAGGCCCCTGGGCAATTCCGGTTCTGTCTCTGTCTCCATGGTTTCCCCGCGTTCGTGGGGATAGGCCCCAGATCAGGTCTTTACAAAGAAGTCTTGCGTAGGTTTCCCCGCGTTCGTGGGGATAGGCCCTGAACCCGGATTGGGTCGGGTGGCTAATGGGGGGTTTCCCCGCGTTCGTGGGGATAGGCCCGCGATCAAGCGCTCCGTCGGCATGCGCCTTGCGGTTTCCCCGCGTTCGTGGGGATAGGCCCGGCTCTTCCCTGACGTAATAGACATCAAGGAGGGTTTCCCCGCGTTCGTGGGGATAGGCCCGGCACGGACGCCATCAGCTACCTTTCTTTGCCGGTTTCCCCGCGTTCGTGGGGATAGGCCCCGTTGCGGGCGGCGCAGCACTGCGGGAAGGGCGGTTTCCCCGCGTTCGTGGGGATAGGCCCAAACGGGGCAGCCCTTGCCGAAGTCCTCGCTGGGTTTCCCCGCGTTCGTGGGGATAGGCCCCAAAGAAAAACCCGCGTCAACGGCCGGCAAGCGGTTTCCCCGCGTTCGTGGGGATAGGCCCGCCACACAAACGCCCGCGAACACTTCGAGGAGGGTTTCCCCGCGTTCGTGGGGATAGGCCCCGTATTCGGCTTCGCTCCGGTATCCCGAACGAGGTTTCCCCGCGTTCGTGGGGATAGGCCCTATCACGAGTAATCGCCATGGACACCGATCAAGGTTTCCCCGCGTTCGTGGGGATAGGCCCTGTCCGACGGCGAGTTATTCGGGGGTTATAGTGGTTTCCCCGCGTTCGTGGGGATAGGCCCTGGCGTGTGGTGCCATCAATCGACAGCCCGTAGGTTTCCCCGCGTTCGTGGGGATAGGCCCGGCAAAGCGGCGGCGCCAATGACAGGAATGGCGGTTTCCCCGCGTTCGTGGGGATAGGCCCCTCTTTAAGCTCATCGCCGGAAAGGGCACCACGGTTTCCCCGCGTTCGTGGGGATAGGCCCAGGTCAAGCCGGTGAAGGTCGAAGTGGAGACAGGTTTCCCCGCGTTCGTGGGGATAGGCCCGGTATTGGCCGGAAACCATGCCGCCGCCTGGCGGTTTCCCCGCGTTCGTGGGGACATTGCTTCGGCCGGTTCTTCCGATTCGCGGATGTTTCTTCAGGAGGACAAGCGATTACTCGAAATCGCCGAGAAACCCTGCTGCGATGCGTAACCGGGTTCCTGAAGATAACACTCGAACGCCCGCCGGTGGAGTTCCCGCCCGGCTGCCGGGTGCAGACGGGCCGCCATCACTTCAGCTGGGTGCGCAGTTCGGCAATGACTTCCTCGGCCGGGATCGTTTCCACTTCCCCGGCATCGAGTTGGGCGACCCTGCGCTCGATTTCGACATCCCAAGTGGCGGCTATCGTTTCCGAGCTGTCGACGCTGCACCAAAGTCTTACCGCCAAGTCTACCCGCTCATCGGGCGTCAACTTCATGGCCGCGCTGGCCACCTTTTGGTAAGTGAGCGGCATCTTGAATGCCTCATTGGCGGTAGACCTCGGATTCTAATGAAGTTCTCTTTAGATTGCTCACAGCATGCGTAGCGAACTGCTTGGCAACGGGGGCGTGGATTGAAACAGGGTTTCCTTTCACACTGCTGCCATGGCAACGACGCATCAAGCCTTGCAGGGAAACCCGCCGGGCTTTTTCATTGTTGGTCAGAGGTGACGGAGAGCTTGCAAGGTTCGCCGGTCAGCCCATAAGGGAGTGCTGATTTGTTCTGGCTTTGTCACTCCGGCGCAGGCGGGAATTCCGACAACTTGACAAGTTGGACCCCGGCCGGCGCCGGTGTGAAGAACAATTCAGCGCTTCCCTGGCCGTCAGCCCCGGTGATTCAGCAGCGCCTTGAGGCCGGCGACATTGAGAATCCGGATGCGTTTCTGCTGGACCGCGATGTGGCCTTCTTCCTGGAAGCGCGAGAAGGCGCGGGAAACGGTTTCCAGCTTGAGTCCGAGGTAGCTGCCGATTTCCTCGCGCGTCATGCGCAGGTTGAACTCGGCGTACGAGAAGCCGCGCGCCGTGAAGCGTTGTGACAGGTTCAGCAGAAAGGTTGCCAGGCGCTCTTCGGCGCGCATCGTGCCGAGCAGCATCATGACCCCGTGGTCACGGACGATCTCGCGGCTCATCACCTTGTGGAAATGGCGCTGCAGCGTGTGGATCTCCCGCGACAGGCCTTCCAGTCGGGAGAAAGGGATCGCGCAGACATCGCTATCCTCGAGGGCGACCGCGTTGCAGGTGTGATGTTCGCTGCTGATGCCGTCGAGGCCCAGCAATTCACCGGCCATCTGGAAGCCGGTGACCTGTTCGCGTCCGTCTTCGAGCAACACGTCGGTCTTGAAGAAGCCGCTGCGGATGGCATAGATGGCGTCGAATGGCGCACCGAAACGGTAGAGACGATCGCCACGTTTCAGGCGGCGGCGGTTCGATACGAGGTCGTCAAGACGATGGAGTTCTTCGTCAGTGAGCCCAAGGGGCAGGCACAGCTCGCGCAGATTGCAATTTGAACAGGCGGTCTTGATCAGCGACAGCGAAATGGACTTGCCAGAGGACTTGTGGGGCATCAGGAACCTGTAGAAACTTGATCCACGTCAACCGGGTTGACCCGGCATCCGAAGATAATCCGTTCCGTTGTCGTCGGCACGTTCAATGAATCTCGCAACTGAAAACCTCGTCTTCGATCCTCAGATCATTCGCCGTTTCGATGTGAACGGCCCGCGCTACACGTCCTATCCGACTGCGGATCGCTTCGTCGAGGCCTTCGATTCCGATGCGGCCAAGCTCTGGCTCGGCAAGCGCACCATCGGCGGCATCGGCCGACCGCTGTCATTATACTTCCACATCCCGTTCTGTAACACCATCTGCTACTACTGCGCCTGCAACAAGATCATCACCAAGGATCACGGGCGCAGCGCCAAGTACCTGAAATATCTCGGCAAGGAGCTTGCGCTGCAGAGCGAGAGCCTGGAAGGCCGCGATGGCGAGCATGAGGTCATCCAGTTGCATTGGGGCGGCGGCACGCCGACTTTCCTGTCGCACGATGAAATGCGGCAGTTGATGGGCGAGACGCGCAAGCACTTCAAGTTGCTCGACGGCGGCGAGTATTCGATCGAGGTCGACCCGCGCAAGGTCGACACGGCGACGGTGGCCCTGCTCGGCGAACTCGGCTTCAACCGGATGAGCGTCGGCGTCCAGGATTTCGACGAGCGCGTGCAGGTTGCGGTCAACCGCGTCCAGAGCGAGGAAGAGACCGCCACCGTGATCAACGCGGCACGGGCCAACGGCTTCAAGTCTGTATCGATCGATCTGATCTACGGGCTGCCGCATCAGACGGTGATGGGCTTCAACCGCACGCTCGAGCGCGTGCTGGCGATGGATCCGGAACGCCTGTCGATCTACAACTATGCGCACCTGCCGAGCCTGTTCAAGCCGCAACGACGCATCGCCGAGCCCGATCTGCCTTCGGCCGACACCAAATTGCAGATCCTCGCGCTGGCAATCAGGAAACTGACCGAAGCCGGCTATGTCTTCATCGGCATGGACCACTTCGCCAGGCCCGATGACGAGCTTGCCGTCGCCCAGCGCCAGGGGCGACTGCACCGGAACTTCCAGGGCTATTCGACCTATGCCGACTGCGACATGCTGTCCTTCGGCATCTCGTCGATCGGCAAGGTCGGGCCAACCTACAGCCAGAACGTCAAGACCCTCGACGAGTACTACGATCGTCTTGATGCCCGGATGCTGCCGGTGTTCCGCGGCATCGAGCTGAATGCCGACGATATCCTCCGGCGTTCGATCATTCAGGCGCTGATGTGTCACTTCGAGTTGTCGCTCGAGTCGATCGAAAGCGCGCACCTGATCGATTTCCACCGCTATTTCGCGGCCGAACTCGACGATCTCAAGGAGATGGAGCGCGCCGGTCTGCTCAAGGTGGAACGCGACTGGATAACCGTTCTCCCGCCGGGGCGCCTGCTGGTACGCGTCATTGCCATGGTTTTCGACCGCTACCTGCGCGCCGACCGCCAGCGGACCCGCTATTCCAAGGTGATCTGAGCCGCGACCGTTCGGGGAGGGCAGCGGAGTGAGGTATTCTTGCGCCGTGACTTCCCGCGCCAAATGTGCCCTTGCAGATGCCTGATTCCGGCTACCTGGCACTATTCCTTGTCGGTCTGCTCGGCGGCACCCACTGTGTCGGCATGTGCGGCGGCATTGTCGGGGCGCTGTCGCTGGGCGCGCCCGCCCGCTGGTCGATGCACCTTGCCTACAACGCCGGGCGCATCCTGTCCTATGGCGTCGCCGGCGCCCTGGCGGGTGCCCTTGGCGCCGCCAGCCTGGCGCTGGACGGACCGGCGCCGGTGCGCCTCACGCTCTACCTGCTGGCCAACCTGATGCTTGTGGCGCTCGGCCTCTACCTGCTCGGCGTGACCCGGGCGCTGGCCTTCACCGAGCGTGCCGGCCAGCACCTGTGGCGCCACATCCAGCCGCTGACACGCCGCTTCGTGCCGGCGAAGACGGTGACCCAGGCTTTTCCGCTCGGTCTCTTGTGGGGCTGGCTCCCCTGCGGGCTGGTCTATAGCGCGCTGACCACGGCTCTCGGCGCCGGATCGCCCGGGCGCGGGGCGCTGCTGATGCTGGCATTCGGGCTGGGAACATTGCCAAATCTGCTGCTGGCGGGCATTCTGCTGGCAAGGGTCAATGAATTCGTCCGGCGCCCGCTGGTCCGCATGGCCTCCGGGCTGCTGGTGCTGGGCTTCGGCATCTACGGACTGATCGGCTTGATGCGTTTGTTGCACTGGATCTAGGAGAGAGCGATGACCATGAAAATCCTGCTGCCGGTTGACGGCTCCGACTGCTCGCTGCGCGCGGTTGGCCATCTTCTCGCGCATAGCGCCTGGTTCAGGGAGGTGCCCGAGGTTCACCTGCTGCACGTCCAGCCGCCGATCCCGATCGGCCACGCACTAGCCCACGTCGGGAAGGAAACCCTGCACAGTCACTACATGGAAGAGAGCCGCGAGCACCTGCTTGGCGCACAGCAACGGCTCGGTGCCGCCGGCCGCATCCACACGACCCACATACACGTCGGGCAGCCGGCCGAGGTGATCGCCAAAATGGCCAGCGAACTGGGGTGCGATCTGATCGTCATGGGCACCCACGGACGAGGCGGCATCGCCGGGCTGGTGATGGGTTCCATTGCCAGCCGCGTGCTGCATCTGGCGGACTGCCCGGTGATGCTGGTCAAATGAACGAAGCCGCCGGCAGTGCCAACGAAACAACTGCTGGCACCAGTCGCGTCGTCGAGTTCGCGATTGCCGGCATGACCTGCGCGGCCTGTTCGGCGCGTCTCGAGAAGGTGCTCAACAGGCAGCAGGGGATCGAAGCCAACGTTAACCTGGCTGCCGAGCGCGCACGTGTCCGGCTCGCTGGCCCCGCCGACGAGGCGGCGGTGATTGCCGCGGCGGCCCGGGCCGGGTTTACTGCCAGCATCGTTGACCAGGGCACGCGGGAACGGGAAAAGGCGCGCCGGGCCGCCGACTACCAGCGCGAGATCCGCCGCTTCTGGATCGCGGTGGCTCTGACACTGCCGCTGGTCGGCCAGATGTTCTTCATGTTCGGCGGCGGGCACCACCATCCCGAACTGTCGCGCTGGCTGCAACTGGCGCTGGCGACGCCGGTCCAGTTCTGGATCGGCTGGCGCTTCTACGACGGTGCCTACAAGGCCTTGCGCGGTGGTGGCGCCAACATGGATGTGCTGGTCGCGCTCGGCACCAGCATGGCCTGGGGGTTTTCGACGGCGGTGACGCTATTCGGGCTCGACCAGCACGTCTATTTCGAGGGCGGGGCGGCGGTCATCACCCTGGTCCTGCTTGGCAAGCTGCTTGAGGCACGCGCCAAGGCGCGCACCTCGGAGGCGATCGAAGCGCTGATCCGCCTGCAACCGAAGACGGCGCGCATCGAACGCGACGGCCAGTGGATCGAGATCGCGGTCGACGCGTTGATGCCCGGCGATGTCTTCATGGTCCGGCCGGGCGAGAGCATGCCGGTCGATGGCGAGGTGATCGATGGAGCGTCCAGCGTCAATGAGGCGATGCTGACCGGCGAGAGCATGCCGGTGGGCAAGGCGGCGGGCGACAAGGTGTTCGCGGCGACGGCCAATGGCCAGGGCGTCCTGCATTGCCGGGCGACCGGTGTCGGCGAACACACCCTGCTGGCCGGGATCATCCGCCTGGTCGGCGAGGCGCAGGGGTCGAAGGCGCCGGTGCAGCGCCTGGCCGACCGCATTTCGGCGGTCTTTGTCCCGATCGTCTGCGTGATTGCTCTTGCAACCTTCGTCGGCTGGTGGCTGTACGCCGGCGACTTCGCCGAGGCGCTGGTCAATGCCGTCGCCGTGCTCGTCATCGCCTGCCCGTGCGCGCTCGGATTGGCGACGCCGACGGCGATCATGGTCGGCACCGGGCAGGGGGCGCGGGCCGGGATTCTGGTCAAGAACGTCGAGGCGCTGGAGCGCGCCGAGAAGATCGCCGTTCTCGCTCTCGACAAGACCGGGACGCTGACCTGCGGCGAGCCGCAGGTGACCGACATCGTGGCGCTGGCCGCCGATGCCGATGTTGCGCTGCGTCTGGCAGCGGCGCTCGAGCAGGGATCGGAACATCCGCTGGCGCGGGCGGTCCTGGCGCGGGCTGGCGCGGTCGACCTGCCGAAAGTGGTCAATTTCAGCGCGGTGCCGGGGCATGGCGTGGCCGGCGAGATCGAAGGGCGTCTCCTGCGCCTCGGGGCGCCGGCCTGGTTCGGCATGAGCGACAATGCGGCGGTGCTCGTTCTGCAGCACGCTGGCAAGACCGTCGTCGTCCTCGAGGAAAGTGGCATGGCGCTGGCCCTGCTCGCCATCGCCGATGCCCTGCGGCCGACCTCACGGGCGGCGGTCGCACGGCTGCGCGCGCGCGGCATCCGGGTCGTCATGCTGACCGGCGACAACGCCGCGACGGCGGCGGCGATTGCCAGCGAGGCGGGAATCGGCGAATTCCGCGCCGACATCCTGCCTGGCGCCAAGGCAGCCGTGATCGGCGAATTGAAGGCCGGCGGGCTGGTGGCGATGGTTGGCGACGGCATCAACGATGCGCCGGCACTGGCGGCCGCCGACGTCAGCTTTGCCATTGGCGCCGGGTCCGATGCGGCGGTCGAGGCGGCGGACCTGACCTTGATCAGGAGCGACCTGTGCGGCGTCGACGATGCCATCGAACTGTCGCGGGCGACGCTCGGCAAGATTCGTCAGAACCTCTTCTTCGCCTTTATCTATAATGTGCTGGGGATTCCCCTGGCGGCCTTCGGCATGCTCAATCCGGTTGTCGCCGGGGCGGCGATGGCCATGAGTTCGGTCTCTGTCGTGTCGAATTCCCTGTTGCTGAAGCGCTGGCGACCGCGTGGCCGCCAGCTCAAGGGGGTGGTCTGAAAAAAGACGAAAAACTGTTGTTCTACGAGACGCTGCTCGAGAGCATCGCTCGGGTCGTCTATCGTCTCAATTTTGTTACCGGCCGTTTCGAATTCATTTCAGATGCGGCGACCGAGCTGTTCGGTCTGGATGTCGAATCGGTGTGCGACGCAGGGCTCGCGCTTCTTGGGCACCACATGCTGCCCGGCGATCTCGAAGCAGTCATGGCGCGCATATCGGAAGTTGCGGCAAGGCGTCCGGGGCAGCGCGTGTCGCTGGCTGTCAACTATCGCGTGCGCGATGCCAAGGGCGAGGTGCGACATTGTCATGACACGATGGCGCTCGAGGTCGGCGGTGACGGCAAGCCGCTTGCGGCATTGGGCATTTCCGTCGATGTCAGCAAGCGCATCGCGGCCGAGTTGGCCATAAGGGAAAAGGAGGCGCAGTTCCGGTCGACGATGGAAGCCGCGCAGGTCGGAATCTTCGTGCTCCAGGACAACATTTTTCGTTATGTGAACCCTTTCCTGATGGCGCTCTTCGGTTACGCCGAGGAGGAACTGGTGAGCCGGCGCGGGCCGCTCGACCTGATCGTTCCCGAGCAGCGCGCCATGGTTCGGGAAAAGATGCGGCAGCGGGCCGCCGGCGAACCGGGCACACCCTACGAACTCACCGGTGTGCGCAAGGACGAAACCCGGTTCCCGATCATTATCCTCGGTTCGCCGGCGACCTATGAAGGGCGGCCGGCGTCGGTAGGCACCGTGCTCGACATCTCGGCGCAGAAGGAAGCGGAAATGCGGGTTCGCGAACTCGCCGACTTCGACCCGCTGACGGGCTTGCCGAACCGACGCCTGCTGCGCGATCGCTGCACGCAACTGCTGGCGGCGGCCGAGCGCGACGGGTCGGAGATGGCGTTGATCTTCATCGACCTCGATCATTTCAAGCGGGTCAACGACTCGCTCGGGCACGGCGCCGGCGACGAATTGCTGTGCGCGGTGGCGCAGCGCCTGGCGACGGTGGTGCGCAAGGTCGACACCCTGGCCCGTCTCGGCGGCGACGAGTTCATCATGGCCTTGCCCGGCATCCAAGTCTCGGGCGCCGCCGAAGTTGCATCGCGCCTGATCGAAATCTGCATGGCGCCGTTTTCGGTGGGCGGCCACGATCTGACGATCACGCCTTCGTTGGGCATCAGCGTTTATCCGGTCGACGGCAAGGATTTCGGGGTCTTGCTGAGCAATGCCGACGCCGCCATGTACAAGGCCAAGGAGGCAGGCCGCAACGCTTTCCGCTTCTATTCGAGCGAGATGAATGTCGTGACGCTCAAGCACTTGCTGATGGAAAGCGGGCTGCGCCGCGGGCTGGGGGCGGGCGAGTTCGTCCTGCATTATCAGCCGCTCGTGAATATCGAGTCGGGCGCCACGATCGGCGTCGAGGCACTGATTCGCTGGCAAAACCCGGACCTTGGACTGATTTCGCCGGACCAGTTCATTCACGTCGCCGAGGATATCGGGCTGATCAACCCGATCGGCGAATGGGTGCTGCGCGAGGCCTGCAGGCAAATCCGCGCCTGGCAGGACGATGGACTGCCGCCGTTGATCGTCGCGGTCAATGTTTCGCCCCTGCAGTTCCGGCAGGCCGGCTTCGTCGACACCGTGGCCAGGGCGCTTGCGACCTCGGGCCTGGAGGCGCGTTTTCTGGAGTTGGAACTGACCGAAGGCACGGTCATGGACGATGTCGAGTTGAGTCTCAACGCGCTGTCGGCGCTCAACCGCATGGGTGTCGAACTGGCGCTCGACGATTTCGGGACGGGTTATTCGTCGCTCGCTTATCTCAAGCGTTTTCCGGTCGGGAAGTTGAAGATCGACCGCTCCTTCGTTCGTAACCTCGAAGTCGATGCCGACGAACGCGCCATCGCCTCGACCATCGTCAGCATTGGTCACAGCCTGCGCCTCTCGGTACTGGCCGAGGGCGTCGAGACCAAAGAACAATATGCCATCCTGCGTGACATCGGTTGCGAACTGGTCCAGGGTTATCTTTTCAGTCGGCCTTTGCCGCCCGAAGATCTGGTCAGGTTCCTCAGGAAGCATCCCTTCGTAGGCAAGGAGTAGAACATGGAAGCAAGCGTTATCAAGATCGGCGGCATGAGCTGCCAAGGCTGCGTCAGGAACATCACCGGCGTGCTGACCGCCTTGCCAGGCGTGGTGGCGGCCGAGGTTTCGCTGGAGGGTGCCGAGGCGCGCGTTTCGTTCGATCCGCAGCTTGTCTCGCGCAGTGTGCTGGTCGGGGCGATCGAAGACGCGGGCTTCGATGCCGAGTGAGCTAGACTCGCCGCGAGGGCAAGCCTTCGATCGCGGTTTTCTGAGCCTGGAGAATTTTCAATGAATGCATTCTTGGCTGCCTTTCGCTTCATGATCCTGCTTGCGGCCATGCTGGCGCCTGGCCTGCTATTCGCCAAGGGCGAGGCCAGGCCGGAGGCCATGCTGACCATCGCCAACCGCGACATCGTCATGCTGCGGGCGACGGCGCAGGGCGCCTCGCCGGAGATGCGCACCCGGCGGATCCACGAGCGGCTCAGACAGATGGACGAGCGTGATCTGACCGCGCCGATATCGCGCGCGCACCTGACCATCGACAATCGCAGGGGTGTCGTCTTCTACATCGGCGACCGCAACATTTTCGTCCTCTACGAGGGCGACCTCGACGAAGGCGAGAAGCGCAGCCTCGATCAGGTGGTGGAAGTGGTGGGCACGCATTTCGAGGCAGCGATTGCCGCCCTGGTCGAACAGGGCCACGGTTCGGTCTTGATGAAAGGCATTCTCTTTTCCCTGCTGGCCACCGCGGTCATGTTGATGCTCCTGTGGGGAATCCGCAGGGCGACCACCTATGTACTCGACCGCCTGCAGCAGCGCGTCCTGTCGGCCAGCACCGACACGACGCTGCGCTGGGCGGCGCAGGGCTGGCTGCTGGTCAAGCGGGTGGCGCAACTGGTGCTGGTGGCGCTGTGGGTCTCGGTCGCCTACCTGTGGTTCACCTATGTCCTCACCAACTTCCCGCTGACACAGCCGTTTGCCGAGCGCCTGTCCGGCTTGCTGGTCGAGATACTTGTCCAGATCGGCGAGGGTGCCATCGCTTCGCTGCCCGGACTGATCACCGTCGCGATCATCCTCTTTCTGACCAAGGCGGCCAACGACGTCGCCGGCAACATCTTCGACAACGTCTCGCTCGGACGCTCCCTGATTCCCGGCGTGCACAAGGACACCGCGCATGCGACGCGGCGGCTGGTCGGGGTTCTCGTCTGGGGGGTCGGCATCGCCATCGCCTACCCGTACCTGCCGATTGCCGACAGCGAGTCGTTCAAGGGCCTGTCGGTGATGTTCGGCTTCATGCTCACCCTCGGTTCGGCCGGCGTCGTCACCCAGATGATGAGCGGGCTGGTCCTGATCTATTCGCGCGCGCTGAAGGTCGGCGACTTCGTCAGCGTCGGTGAGGTAATGGGGGTGGTCAAGGAAACGGGCGCGCTGTCGACCAAGGTCATCAACATGCGCAACGAGGAAGTGACGATTCCCAACGCCATTCTGGTCAGTAGCCCGATCAAGAACTACACCGGCGCCTTCGGCGAGCGCGGGGCGCTGATCTCGACGACGGTGACGATCGGCTACGATACCCCCTGGCGCCAGGTGCATGCGATGCTGATCAAGGCGGCGGAAGAGACTTCGGGCCTGCGCACGCAGCCGACGCCCTTCGTCATGCAGAAGGGACTGCAGGATTACTACGTCGAATACGAGCTCTACGCCTACGTCGATCGTCCGCTGGAACGGATCCAGATCCTTTCCGAATTGCATTCGCACATCCAGGATCAGTTCAACACCTACGGCGTCCAGATCATGTCGCCGCATTTTGTCCTGCAACCGCGGAACAATGTCGTGGTGAACAAGGAGGACTGGTTTGCTGCACCGGCGACGCCCCCCGCTTCGGAAGCGTCCTAGCAGCCGGTGACGCGGAATCGTAGGGCAAGCATGGCGGTGAGCGCTAGAATCCGCACTCGCAAGATCAACTCACCCAGCAGATTGAAGGAGAATAAGCCAATGTCCGGTCACGGTTTTCACGTACACGGTCCGCACGATCACGAAGTCGAACACGTTGCCCAGCACGGCGGCGACACTTTTACGTCACGGCTGGCGGTGCTGACCGCCGTCCTGTCGACCATCGGCGCCATCTTTGGCTACATGGGCGGGCATTCGCAGAATGCGGCGCTGCTCCTCAAGAATGAGGCGGCAATCCAGAAGACCTCGGCATCCAACCAGTGGAACTACTATCAGGCCAAGAGCAACAAGCAGAACCTGGCCGAGCTGTCGATCACGCTGACCAGCGGCGAGGTGCAGGAAAAGTACAAGCAGGAAGTCGAGCGCTACAAGCAGGAGAAGACGGAAATCAAGGCGGAGGCGGACAAGCTCGAGGCGCTGGCCAAAGAAGCCGACAAGAAGAGCGAGGCCGAAATGCATGTCCATGAACGTTGGGCGCTGGCCACCACGCTGCTGCAGATCGCCATCGCGCTGGCCGCCATCACGCTGCTGACGCGCAAGCGCTGGCTGCTGGTCGGTGTTTTCGGGTCTGCGGGCCTCGGGCTGCTGGCCGGTGCCATGGGTTACCTGCACCTCTGATGTCGATGCGTGCCGCCGGTCGTTGTCGGCAAGCCGTCGCCGGGCTGGTTTTGGCCCTTCTGGTGGCGTCGACCGCAACTGGCGAATCCTGCCGCATCGGCTATGACATGGGCTCGTCGGGCATCCGGGCGGGCGCCACCGGCAGTGCCGTGACGACGCAGGTGGGCATCGACTATCTCGATCCGCTGTGGGCGGGACGCGGGCTCGAGGAGACGGTCGCGCCGACCGTCGCCGCATTGAACGATCTCCCGCGCGAGGCTGGCTTTCCCGCGGACTGCGCGCGCGTCGGCGGCGGCTTCTCGGCCTGGCGGCTGGCCCTGGAACAGGACGCGGAGCAACTGGCAGCCATTCTTGCCCGCATTCACGCTGCCAGCGCGGTCGCCGTGCTGGTCATTCCGCAGCCGCGGGAAGGCGCTTACGGCTATGCCGGCGCCCGTCAGTTGCTCGGCGAGCGGCTGACCACCAGCCATGTGCTGGACATCGGCGGCGGCAGCCTGCAGATCGCCGGCGAGCGCAGCGCCTGGGGCGATATGCTCGGCCAGAAGGCGTGGCATCGCCGGCTATGCCAGGAAATCCGCAATTCCGAATCGGCCCCGTGTGAACTGCAGCCGATGACCGGCGCCGAACTTGCCACCGCGCGCTCCCTGCTGGCGGAACTGCTCGGCGGAATCGCGGCAGCGCTGCCGGGACCGGTCACCCTGACGGCGATCAGCCGCCCGGTCAGCCGTAGCGTCGCCCCCGCGGTTGCCCGTCTGGTGCCGGCGAGCGCCGGCACCAATGCCTTGCAGCGTGTGGCGATCAGCGCGGCGATCGGGCAGATCGCCGGGTTGACGGGCAGCGAAACCATCGTGGCAACGGGCAGCTCGCGCGACTACGTGGCTTACCTGCTGAGCAGCATGCTGCTGGTCGAAGGTGTGTTGCTGGCGACCGGCGGCGAGTCGCTCAAGGTGGCCGAGGTCGACTTGACCAACCTGCCCGGACTGCTTGCCGACGACCGGGCGTTTGCCTGGGGGCAGCGCCATGGCTGCTACCTGGAGCGCCTGCGGACACTGGGCCTCGGCGCCTACGCCAGCGATCCGGCGACCTGCCCCTGATCGGAGCAGCGTCGGGCTGCGTCACATGTAGCGACGCACCAGGTGTTTTCGCGTTTCCTCCAGAACGGCGAAGGCAAGCGCGAGAACGACCATCAATCCCCAGGCTGCCGGCGCGAAAGCCTGGGTGGCGAAGATTTCGTTCCCCGGCGGTGTGTACACGATCGCCAGGATCAGCGCGAGTTCGACGCCGAGGCCGAGCGCGAGAAGCGAATTCCGCGTCAGCGGAAAATCGATTGCCGCGACGCGAGGGTGACGGCAGAGAAAGACATTGATCATCTGGGCGATCACGATCGCCGCGAGGCAGGCGGTGGTCGCCTGCCGATACAGCGGATCGGTGGTGGCGAGGAACTCGCCATATTGCCAGCCGCCGAGGTGCAGGATGAAGAAGAACGCCGCGAGCGCCACCGCGGCCTGGAGCGGGCCGAGCCAGAGATAGGCGCGCGCCAGCAGCGGCCACGACAGCAGGCGTTCATGGGCGGGCCGCGGCGGCTGGCGCATCAGGCCGGGGTCGGGGCGCTCGGCTCCCAGCGCCAGCGCCGGCAGCATGTCGGTGCCGAGATCGACGGCGAGAATCTGGATGATGGTCAGCGGCAACGGAATCCTGAACAGCACGTAGGCCAGATAGGGAAGCAGTTCGGGAATGTTCGAGGTCAGGATATAGGTCAGGAACTTGCGGATGTTCTCGAAGACCGCCCGCCCTTCTTCGATGGCATTGACGATGCTGGCGAAATTGTCGTCGAGCAGGATCATGTCGGCCGCCGCCTTGGCCACATCGGTTCCGGAAATCCCCATGGCGATGCCGATGTGCGCACTCTTCAAGGCTGGCGCGTCGTTCACCCCGTCTCCGGTGACGGCGACGATTTCGCCCTTGTTTCGCAGCGCATTGACCACCAGCATCTTCTGCTCGGCGGTGACCCGGGCGAACAGGATCTCCGGGCTGTCGAGGGCAATCTGCAGTTGCGCCGGGGTCAGCTTGCGCACCGCTTCGCCGAGCAGCACGGTCGGTTGCGCACTGCTGACCAGCCCGATTTCGCGGGCGATGGCGAGGGCGGTATGCGGATGGTCGCCGGTCACCATGATCACCTTGATGCCAGCCGAGCGGCAGCGCGCCATGGCCTCGGGCACCTCGGGCCGCGGCGGGTCGTGGAGGCCGATGAGACCGGAGAAGACAAGTTCCCGCTCCGCCGGGATTTCCTCCGGGGCCAGCTTGCGGTACGCGAAGGCCAGCACCCGCAGCCCTGAATCGGCCATCGCCTCCTGCGCCAAGGCAATCTGTTGCATGCGCTGCTCGCCGAGCGGGATTGCGCTGCCGTGATGGTCGACCTGCGTACACAACTGCACGACAACCTCGGGTGCCCCCTTGCAATAGAGCCAGCGCGCGCCATCGTTGTCGACGATGACCGACATGCGCCGCCGGTCGCTGTCGAAAGCCAGTTCGCCTAATCTTTGGCCGTCGCCGCGTTCGCCGTGCTGTCCGGCGAAATCGCGCAGCGCCGCTTCCATCGGGTCACCCAGCCAGACTTCACCGCCGTCACGCTGGCTGCGCTTGAGATTGTGGCAATTCGCGGCATTGCGCAGCAGATGGCCGGCGGCAAACCCTTCGGCCAGCGGGTTGGCGTCGAACAGCATGCCGGCGCAGAAAACCCGGCGCACGCTCATCCGGTTCTCGGTCAAGGTGCCGGTCTTGTCGCTGCAGATGACGGTGGTGGCGCCCAGCGTTTCCACCGCCGGCAGATGGCGCACCAGCGCGTTCCGCCGCGCCATGCGCTGCGTCGCCATGGCCAGCGACAGGGTGACGGTCGGCAGCAGGCCTTCCGGCACGTTGGCGACGATGATGCCGATGGCGAACATCAGGTTGGCCCAGAAGGGCAGGCCGATCAGGGCGCCGATGGCGAAAAACACGAGACCGAGCGCGCTGGCGAAGATGGCGACCAGTTTCGAGAGGCGGGCGATTTCGATCTGCAGATGGGAAACGGTCTTTTCCGCTGCCTGGGTCAGGTGGGCGATCCTGCCGAATTCGGTTTTCATGCCGGTGGCAAAGACGACTGCGCGCCCTTCGCCGGAAACCAGCGAGGTACCGGCCAGCAACAGGTTCTTCGTGTCGAGCGCTGTCGTAACCGCCACGCCTTCCGGGCTGCGTGCTTTGGGCAGCGCTTCGCCGGTGATGGTCGACATGTTGACCCGGATGGCACCGGCGATCAGCCGGCAATCGGCCGGGACATTGTCGCCCTCGCCAAGGAGGATCACGTCCCCGGGCACCAGGGCCTCGGCGGGCAGCGTAAACAGCTGGCCGTCGCGCATGACTTTGACCGTCTGCGGCAGCAGCTTGCGCAGCGCAGCGATAGCCCGTTCGGCGCGATATTCCTGCCAGAAGGAAAACGAGCCGTTGATCACGATGACGGCAACGATGGCAATCCCGAGCTGCCACATGCCCTCGCCCGGGCTGCGTGATTCGGCGAAGAATGCCAGCCCGGCGGCGACCCAAAGGATCAGCGCAAAGAAGTGCGTGAATTCGGCAAGAAACCGCCGCCACTCTGCCTCGTGCCCGATTTCGTCGAGGCGATTGGTGCCGTATTCGCCCAGGCGCCGCTCGGCGTCGGCCATGCCCAGGCCCTGTTCGGAGGTTCTGAGGCTGCGCAGTGCATCCGCGCTGGAGAGAGTTGCGATGTGCATGGGCCGGGGACAGGATCAATCGGGTTCCGCAGCCAGCATATTCGATTTCTCATTGGAAAAGGCCCAGCATCTCAAACCTGCTGCACATCGGCGTTGAAACCGCCACGTGCATCGCGAACCGACGCTATCCGAGTCGTCGATAAACCTCGACGACCGTTTCGTCATCGGTCAGGTTGACCTCGAAATTCAGCGCTTCAATCAGGCCGAGCATGGGTTCGTTGTCGGCCATCACCTGCCCGCGGATGACAGCCACATGCTGCTGGCGTGCAGCTTCCAGCAACCGCTCCATGAGACACCCGCCGAGGCCCTTGCCTGCCATTTCGTCGGCGGTCACGATGGCAAAATCACAGCTCTTGCCATCAGGCAGAATCGAATAGCGTGCCTCGCCGAGAATGACTGGCCGGCCGTCCCGATTGCAAGTGGCGACGATAACCATCTCGCGGCCGTAGTCGATCTGCGCGTAACGGGCCAGTTGCCGGCGCGGCAGTTCGCTGAGGGCAGAAAAGAAGCGCAAGCGCTTGGTCCGGACCGACAGGTTGCGGACAAAGTCCTGCAGTGCGGCAGTGTCTTCGGGGCGGATGGGGCGCAGCAGGCAATGGCTGCCGTCTTTCAGAAGCGCTGCCAGTTCAAGTTGCGCCGGATAGGGAGAGATGGCCATGTGTCCGTAACGGTCGGCCTCCCCACGCGGAGGTTGGAGTTCAATGCTGACATCGACAGCGATTGCACTCACGCTGTCGGCCGCCAGCGACCCGATCTCCAGATGGCGCACGCAGGGCAGTTCGCTGGCGATCTCGGAAAGGCGCAAGAGAATGTCACGCAGGGGGCCTTCGGCAACCGCCGGCTTCCCCGGCAGCGGCCCAAGCAGCCGGGCGACGTGCGGTACACGCAGCATGACGTCGACCAGACGCGGGTTGAGTGGCGGCAGTGCCACGGAACAAGCGTCATAGATGATCGGGGCAATGCCACTCTCGGCAAGGGATATGACGGGGCCGAACAGGCGATCCTGGCGGATGGCGATGGCCAGCCAGCGTCCCCCCGGCTTGTCGACCTCGCGTTCGAGCAGTACGCCACGGTCCGCCGTACCGAGTTCCCGAAACGCGAGCACCACTTCCGGTGCCGAGCGCAAGTGCCGGCGGAAAGCGCCGCTGCGGTCCGGGCTATCGGCTGCTGCGAGCGCCCGCATGGTAAGTGGATAGCCAAGATAACCGGCGACGCTGACGGCATCGGTCGGCGTGGCGGCGAACCGGGTCTCGGATACCGGGATGTGGAAGCTGGCGAGCACCGCCTTCGCTTCCGGAAGCGTCAGTGCATTGCGCCCTTCGGCCAGCGCATTCTCAATGATGTGGCGGGCGGACGGGACATCCGGTGCGGTATAGGAGGACTGAGCGGGTGGCGTTTCCAGCAGCATCGCCTGGTTGTGCACCCAGTCCACCATGAAGGCGAAGGCAGCGACTGCACTTTCCGGCGTGCGGAACGTCGGGAAACACGCTTTGGCAAAGGCCGCGCGTGCGCTTCTTGCCTGTAATTCGCCCAGCCAGCAGGTGAGCACGGGTTTGTCGGCCTGGCTGGCGGCAGCGATGGTGGCCTGGGCGACCGCGAGCGGGTCGATGTAGGTGTTCGGTGTCAGGATGGCCAGCACGCCATCCACACCGGGATCGTCCAGGCACGCGCGAATCGAGGTGACGAAACGTTCCGCGCTGGTCTCGAATGTCACGTCGACAGGGTTGCCCGGCGACCAACTGGCGGGGAACATCGTGGACAGTTTTTTCCGGGTGTCGGGTGCGGGCTGCGCCAGTGCGATGTTCAGTTCCGCAGCCTGGTCGAGCGCCATTACCGCTGGGGCGCCGCCGTTGGAAACGATGGCGAGTCGGTTGTTTCGTGGCAGCCGGGGCGTGGTCAGCGCGCGTGCTGCAGAGAACATGTCGCCGATGGTACGGACACGCAGCACGCCGGCGCGGCGCAGCGCGGCATCAAAAGCGTCATCCCGGTCGCTGCGGGCACCGCTGTGGGCTTCGGCAATGCGCGCCGATGTTACGCCCTGGCCAGCCTTGACGGCAATCACCGGCTTGATGCTGGCTGCGGCGCGGACGGCGCTGAGAAACCCGCGCGCGTCGCGCAGCCCTTCCAGATAAAGCAGGATACTGGCAGTTCTCGGATCGCTGGCGAGGTGGTCGAGTATCTCCGGCAGCTCAAGATCCTCGGATTCGCCCGGGGCGAAAATCGCCGAAAAGCCGAATTCCTCGTTGTGGTTCCAGTCCAGGATGTTGGCGCAGACAGACCCTGACTGGGACACCATCGCAAGATTGCCGGCGGGGACGACTTGGGCGATGGGCGTCAGGTTAAGGCCGGCATGCGGTAGGATGTACCCGAATGCATCGGGGCCGAAGAGACGTATCTTGTGGAACTGGGCCGCAGTGCGCAACTGCATTCCGGCCGGGTTGGCGGGCCGCAAGCCTTCGGAGAAGATGACTGCCGCGCGAATGCCACGTCTGCCGCAGGCCTCGACAATGCCGGGAACGGTATGTGCCGGGGTGACGATCAGTGCCAGAGAAAGCGGCGCCGTGATTTCAGCGACGGATGCATGGCAGGGCAGGCCACCGATATCGACGTATTTTTGCGAGACGAAGTGCAGCTTTCCGGACAACTGGCTGGCGAGCAAATTGCGGAGCAGGCCATTGCCCAGGGTGCCGACGTCCGGACTGGCGCCGAAGACGGCAACGCCCTTTGGCGACAGAAAGGGTTCTAGCGGCGTTCTGGCAAATGACATGGGCTTTTCTGGCTATCTCGCTTGGTTGGCGCAGGCTCAACCCTTGTCCGGAGCTTCGGTGCTCAGATCGACCAGCGTTTCGATAGCCCCGACCACTTTGCCGCGCAGGTTGTGCAGCGGAGCCGCCATGAAGTGGAGCCACTTTCCCTGGCTGCCAAATGCCGGGAAAAAATCGCGTGCCTCGAAGGCGCCAGGAAGCAGCGCCGAGGGTTGGGCGTGGCCGGTATAGAGATCGGTGACCTCTTCGTTCCGGGCGCCGCGGACGATCATTTCGGCGAGCACCACGCGACGCGTCTCGTAGGGGTAAAAAGCGCGCCAGATTTCACTCTTGCCCATCATTTCCGCCGCTGAAACACCGGTCAATGCTTCGCAGGCGCGGTTCCAGTGGGTGACGCGGCATTGTGCGTCGATCACAAAGGTGGCCACCGGGCTGCCGGTAACCATTTCGGCCAGATGCCGCTCGGCTTCCCGTCGCGAGAGTTCGGCTTCCTTGCGTTCGGTAATGTCCTGGAGGGTTTCGACGCAGCCGACAACCTTGCCTTCGGCATTGCGGATGGGCGCTACCGAGAAGGCCAGCCAGCGGCCATGTTCGCCGAACGTCGGAAAGAAGTCCTCGGATTCCCAGCCGTCCGGGCAGTGTGCTGCCGGCCGGTACTTGCCCCGATAGAACTTCTCCAACGAGTCGCGGGAACTGCCATCAATGACGAGGTCGGCCAATACCGGGCGGTGTGCAGGATAGAAGGCGCGCCATTGTTGATGTGTCCCGAGCACCTCGGCGGCGGGGACGCCCGACATGCGGGCAAGAGCATCATTCCAATACACGATGATATGGCTGGAATCGATTACGAAAGTCGGTACCGGGCTGCCATCGAGAATGCGGGCAGCGTCGGTAAGTGCGGGGTCGGTCATCGCAAGCCCCCTCCCTTGCGGGCTTTCTTCGTACCAGATATTACCGTATTAGCGTGTAACTGTGCAGCCTGCTCTTGCGTCTGACCAGAAACTGTGCAGGCGCCCGGAAAGGCCAAAGGGCTGGGCCATCAACTGATGCCGATCGCTTTGCCTTTCTTTGAACGACGCGGAGAGCTATCCTCGATCGACGCGAACGTGAACAGCAGGACGTCCTTGGGGTCGTTCTGGTGGAGCTTCCACGCCCGCTTCGACCCCGGCTTCAGAAAGGAGGCAAGCGCACGTTCGAGGTGGCCGGAAGAGAAATCGATCCGCCGTTCTGGAGTGATGTCTGCATCGGCAGGGAGCGGTGTGGCGATCGGGTTGCCGCTGACCCGCATATGGTTGAGAAGGCGGCAGAGATATTCGCTCTCCGGGTGGGCCTTCAGGATCCGCGACGAGTTGGTGCAAGCGAATACGCGAGCCATGTTCGGCACATCCGAGAACATCATTCCCTCGTAGCCGAAGGTTCTGGAAAGATTGACCTTGCGCCTGTCGACCGCAACCGCCATCCCGGCAAGAAACTGGAGCTTGACTCCGGCACCGGGCCGCCGCCCCTGAGGATGTGGCGTGCTGGCAACCAGGATCCGTTCAACTTCAGATGTCAAGTTGAAATGACAACTTTATATTGAATTCTGCCGCAGAATTAGGGATACTCACCCGATTGCCCTTGCAGGCCTTTTCTGAACTTGGTTGCCTGGCTACCCGGACTCATGGACAACCCGACTCGACATTCGCTGGTTGACCTGCGCGATTTGCAGCTCGGTGACGCGCGTGCATTGCTGCAGCACGGAGTTGCCGACAGCCAACCCGCGCTGGACGAGTCGCCCGTCCAATATCTGCAGAGCTTGATCGACGGGCTTTGTCAGCTGTCTCTGACCGACCCTCTCACAGGCCTGACCAATCGGCGACATTTCGAGTCGGTACTGGAAACCGAAATCAGCGCGGTGGCGCGTTCAGGGGAAGCGGCGCTGCTGCTGCTGCTGGATGTTGACCACTTCAAGCAGGTCAATGACATCCATGGCCACGCCGCTGGCGACCAAGTGCTGAAAGCGGTCGCCATGGTCCTGTTGTCCTGCGTGAGACCCATGGATACGGTAGCGAGGTATGGTGGCGAGGAGTTCGGTGTCGTGCTGCACAATTGCCAGGCGTCGTTTGGTCAAACAGTCGCCGAGCGCATCCGTCAAAGCATCGCGGCGATGCGGATTTCCCCGGTGGCCGATGCGACGATTCAGGTCACCATCAGCGTGGGTGGGGCCTATGCGCTCGACTGCGCCAGTTCAAGCGTGGCATCGTGGACCGAACGTGCCGATCTGGAGCTGTACCGTGCCAAGTCGGAAGGCCGCAACCGGATCTGCATGGATCATCAGGCAGTTTTTGCCGTCAGCGCCGAAGAAAAGGGCCTTCTGTTTGGCGACTCCGGCGTGAGCGAGCCGGCATTGACTGAAAGCACTCCGGGCAACGCATCCTGCGACGCAGGAGGGCGCAACCCGATTTTCATGGACCATCAGGTGGGGTTTGCCGTCAGTGCCGAAGAAAAAGGTCTTCTGTTCGGCCACACCATCCTGAGCGAGCCGGCATTGACTGGAAGCACTCCGGGCAACGCACCCCCCGACGCCGGATAACGAGTCAAATCATGCGCGATCTGCACAACCTCAGCAGCCACGAACCGATGACAAAGGCGCCCCCTAGAGCGCTGGGCAAAGTGCTTGCCGTGACCAGCGGCAAGGGCGGTGTCGGCAAGACGTTCGTGTCGGCCAATCTGGCCGCTACCCTTGCCAAGCTCGGTCACCGTGTGCTGGTTCTCGATGCCGACCTCGGGCTGGCCAATCTGGATGTGGTGCTCAATCTCTATCCAAAAGTCACCTTGCACGATGTCTTTACCGGGAAGGCGGCGCTCGAAGAAGCGATAGTCCAGGTGCCGGCCGGCTTTTCCGTGTTGCTGGCGGGTTCCGGGATGGTCGAGTATTCGCGGCTGGCGCCCGAAGTCCGGGAGCAGTTGTTCCGCATCCTGAAAGGCTTGGTGTTGCGCTATGACATCGTCGTCCTAGACACCGGGGCGGGCATCTCGGACGTGGTATTGTTTGCCGTGTCGCTCGCTTCCGAAGTGTTGATGGTGGCGACGCCCGAACCCACGTCGCTGACCGACGCCTATGCCACCATCAAGGTGCTGATCGGGCAGCAGAAAAGACAGAGAATCGGGATCGTGGCCAATCAGGTTGCGAAATTGGGCGATGGGCGCGCCATTACGGCGCAACTGCAGCAGGTGCTCGACCGCTTTGTCACCACTGACCCGGCGCACCCGTTTCGACTGGTTCACATGGGCGACATTCCGGCGGATCAGTCTGTCCGCCAGTCGGTGATGCAGCGGCGCTTGCTGATGCAAGCCACCCCCGGCTGCCCGGCGGCGCTTGCCATGTCGCAATTGGCACTGAAGCTCGAGGGGGTCCTCGTTCCGAACGCAAGATAGGGGTAGGGCAGGCTGGGCGCTGGCCACGGTGGTCAGCGCCCAGCCTGGAAGATCTTCCCGTCCCGAGAGCGGTCCCGCAACAGGCTCCTTCGCCGGAGTGCTGCGGTCGACCGTCAAGAGCAAGCAGAAATCAAATTACGGATTGGGCAGGAGTTCAGGCGGCATCGCGCGCGAAACGCGCGAGGCGGACATCGACGGTCAGGGTCAGCGCGCGCGACGGCGTCGGCAATCGGCTCATAATGGCCGGCCGCCATTTCCTTGCTGTCACCCGGGTCGAGCGAGCGCTTTCTCTGCACCGGCGGCAGGTTTGTGTGCCCGTGCCCGGCAGGCATAACCACGCTGAGTTTCCCGAGCGACAAAAGGTTCCGTTACTCTGGTCATACCGACAATCCAGGCAGCCCGCCTGGCGAAGGACAGGGCTGTCTGCGCGGGTGCCCAAACGTGGCCCTTCGACCCCGGCATAGGTCACATTCGTGTGGCGCGACATCTTGGCAATGAAATGATGAGTTCGACACGACGCATCTTCCGACGACAGTCTTGACTTCGACAGATGCTCGGAGTCTTTTCGCCGCCAATGACACTTTTCTTGATTTGCTGTGGCCGAACACCGAGCTTTTTCAGGCTTGCGCTGACCGATTGAATCCGTGCATCAGCCACCGCCAGATTGTAGGACGGGCTCCCATTGTCATTGGCGTGTCCGGTCAAGGTGACGCACAAGCGCTTGTCTTCCTTCAACTGCGCTGCAGCGCGTGCCAATTTTGCCTTTTCCCCTGGACTGATGCTGCTTGAGCCGAGCGAGAAGAATATGTTGGTGTTTTCGTCGACTTCTGAAACAACCCTTTGTTCGGCTTGTTTGGCTAATTCAGGACTCCTCGTTTCAGCCCCGGCTTCAGGTCTTGATGCCTGTACGGCCGGCTCTTGAGAAAGATGAGGGGCCCGCGATGTCGTGCTACATCCGCTTGCGAACAGCATGGCAACCAAGCTTCCCGCAGCAAGCAGGCGAAGACAATCCTTCATTTGGCGCTTAATCCTCAACCATTTCAGCCAGCGGTGTTGCGGCAAATGCCTCGTCCTTGCCTGGGAGATGAGTAATCAATTCAGCAAGATTGATATTCAATGTTCTTAGAACAACATCCGGTATTGCCGCGAGCGCTTCGGGTAGCACTCCCTCGGCCGGGCCGGGGAGCGCAGCAATCGCCTTTCTTCCCGCATTGGCCAGGCAGAGGCCTACGCGTCGCTGATCCACACTTTGCCGCTTTTTGGTAAGGCAGTTTCTGGCCACCAGTTTTTCAACCAGCAGGCTACATGTCGATTGATGGATTCCCAATCTTCCGGCAAGTTCGGTGATGCCGATTTCCGGGGTTCGTTCAACTTCCTGAAGGACCCACATCTGTGAGCCGGGCAGGCCGCAACATTCTTCAAGCTCCCGAAAGTACTGGCGCATGGTTCCGTAGATGATTCGGAACTGTTGCAGGACTTCAAGCGCCAACTGGGGCTGGGAGTTATTCATGGGGGGAATGGGTTGTACTAAATGGGAGCTCAAATTATATTGATTACCAATGCAGTTCAAACTACTGTTACAACAATGCTTATCGACAGGCGTTTTTCGCGGGCGCGTTCCCTTTGCTTATGTTCAACTCGATCCAACTTTTCGGTCTGGTGTTGTTAGGTGGTTTGGCGGCTGGTGAAGTGTCGAGAAGGCTATTCGCCTTGCCGCGCACCACCGGCTATGTGCTGTTTGGCCTGCTGGTCGGCCAGAGCGGGCTGAACTGGGTGACACCCCTGCACATCGAGTCCGCGCAGCTCTTCATCGACCTGGGGCTTGGGCTGATCCTGTTCGAACTGGGCTATCTGGTTCCACGCACCAGCGCGCAGAGTGTCCGCAACCGATTGCTGGCCGGCTGTGCGCTGTCCCTGTTGGCGGGCTTGTTGGTATTGATGTTGTTTCTATACTGGGGCTTTTCTTCGGGTTCCGCGCTGTTTGCGGCGGCGCTATGCGTAGCGACCTCGCCGGCCATCACCATCGCCACTTGTAGCGACGTTGGCGCCAAAGGGGAGCGTACCGGCTTGCTCTATACGATGGTGGCGATCAACGGTGCCGTTGCTTTTGCGGCGGTGGTATTGCTTGTGCCGTTCCTTATCGACAGCGAGCCGATGAGTGGCTTTGCCCGAGTAAGTAGTGCCCTGGGGAGCATCTTCGGCTCAGTGATTCTGGGCGGCGCCTGTGCTGGAGTGGTCCTGCTGGGTGCCGATAGACTGGAACGGCAGGCCGAGCACCAGCATCTTCTGATTCTCGGTACTATCGTACTTGGCGTCGGTACGGCGATTTTTCTGGGCGTCTCTGTATTTCTGCCCATGCTGATCTTTGGCATTTTGGTCAACACCATCGACCGTGAGCGCAAGGTCATTGCAATTCGAATTGCCAGTGACGCGCGTGTTTTCCTGGTCATCACTTTCGTGCTTGCCGGGGCAGCACTGGATATTGCCTATCTGCGCGATTATTGGCTGGAGACGTTTCTTATCGTTGCAGTGCGCCTGACCGGACAGTTGTTGGTTATCCTTCTGGCGCGACAGGGCCTCGGGCTGACTGTCCGCGAAAGCCTTTTTTTGGGTGTCGGTTTGCAGCCGATGTCGAGTATTGCGCTGGTTCTCCTGGTGAACACACAGATGCTTTATGGTGGCATGGATGAAACATTGGTTGGAATGTTGATGGCGACCATCCTGTTGATGCAATTGTTCGGGCCTTTGGCGACACAGACGGCGATCAAAGGGTTCGGCGAGGCCAGCAAACTTTTTCCTCCAGGCAAGGCCGGTGCGCTGGCAGAAAACAATGGAGGCGTACCATGAGCAGGCGTCCTTTGCGTATCGGTCTTTCGGCCCGCATTTATCATCCGCAGCCGGGGGCCACAGGGCTCCAGTCCAAGTCTCTCCAATATCTCGAACAGTCGGTTGCGCACTGGGTCATGTCGCGGGAAGTGATGGTTTTCATGATCCCATCGGTGAGCGGCGACGGCATTGTGCACCGCAGCAGCATCCGCCTTTCCGATTACACACAATTTCTGGATGGTCTTGTACTGCAAGGCGGAGCCGACATCAGCCCACAATGCTACGGTGAACAGGCGCTGCATGCGGACTGGGCAGGCGACCGCCTGCGCGATGCCTATGAGATGGAATTGCTGCATGAATGCATGGAAGCTGGCAGACCAGTGCTTGGCATCTGCCGGGGCGCTCAACTCATCAATGTCGCGTTGGGCGGCACTCTGTACCAGGACATTGCCACCCAATATGATCAGCCGGAAGTTCATGCGCACGAGGATTACGACAAGCACGTCCACGCCATCACCTGGGAGGCTGGCAGCGGCCTGAGCAAGCTGTATCCCGAGAGCGGTGGCAGCAGGGTTATTTCCATTCATCATCAGGCGATCAAGGCGCTGGGCAAGGGCTTGCGCGTCGAGGCCCGCAGCAGTGAGGATGGGCTGATCGAAGCCGTCCGTCTTGAGGGCAAGCCTTACGTTCTCGGTCTGCAATGGCATCCGGAGTTCCATCCGCCCGGCAGCCCCGACTTGTTGAATTGCAATCCGATCCTCGACGAGTTTCTAAGTGCGGCACGGGTTCGCCGATGGTGATTTGTGATCCTTTCTGGCGGTCGACCGCAGCAACGAGTCTTGCATGATCGACAGGATCATTTCACCATTACGCGCAGCTTGGGAAAGTCTCCTCGAACGCCTGTTTTTCCTGCCGCCCTTTCCTGAAAATCTCGATTCGCTGGCTCTGTTCAGCCTGTTGCTGGTTGTTGGCTTGTTGATTGGCGAGTGGTTGCATGCCAGGGCGGGCTGGCCAAAGGTCATTGGTTATGTGCTGGCTGGCACTGTTTTTGGACCGTCGCTGCTCGGCTGGATCAGTATCGAAGCACTGGCCCAGGCGCGGCCAGTTGCCGATGCAGCACTCGGTTTGCTAATGATGGAAGTCGGGCGGCGTCTCGACCTGTCCTGGCTACGCCGTAACCCGGAGTTGTTGCGCAGCGCATTGGCTGACATCTCCCTCTCGCTTGCCCTGATTTTCATTTTTTCGCTGTGGCTGGTTGGACTGACACCCGCCTGGGCCGCTGCTACTGCAGCCGTGACCATGGCCTCGGCGCCGGCGGTAGTCCTGTTGACCATTGAGGAAGCCAGGGCTCAGGGGCAGGTGACGGAGCGCATCATTCTGCATACCGCCATTGGCTCGGCGGCTTCCTTCGTGGCCTTCGCTGTCGTTCTGGGCATCGTTCACGCCGAACTGAGCGAGGATTGGCTGAATGCCATCGTGCATCCATTCTGGGTGGTGGCAGGAGCCCTGCTGGTCGGCGGCTTTGGCACCTGGCTGGCGCTGATCATTTCCAGGACTTTACCCAAGCGCTCGCTGGCACAAGTCTTTGTGTTGGTCGCCTGTGCCCTGCTGGCCGTTGGCATTGCGCGCATGCTGGCGGTGCCGGTGTTTTTGACACTCTTTTTGATGGGTGTCCTGCTGGCCGCACGCGACAAGCAGCAAGTCTTGCGCTACACCGAGTTGCCCGAGGGCCACTGGTTGCTTGCTATCGTTCTTTTTGTCATCGTCGGCGCCTCCTTGCCCTGGCAGGGGTTTACCTGGCTGACCGGGCTGCAGGCACTCGGACTGCTGTTGGTGCGTGCCGCAGCCAAAGTGGGCGCCCTGGCCTGGTCGGGCGGCAGTATGCCCCGACCCAAACGACTGCTGGTCGGGCTGGGCATCCAGCCTTTGTCAGCCACGGCGGTGTTCATGGCCTACGAACTCGCCAGTCTGTATCCGGAAGTGGGGCGCTCGGCGCTGACCTTGCCCTTGTTTGCAGCAGCGCTGATGGAATTGGCCGGACCAGCCTTGTGTCGATTGGCGCTGCAAAGATCGGGAGAGTGCGAGAATGGCGGCAGTGGTCGTGGAGGTATCGCATGAACATCGAGCCCATGGGGGAATTCAGGGGTAGTGCGGCTTTGTCGCTGGGCGTCGAACTCGAACTGCAGCTGGTATCACTGCGGGATTTCGACTTGACCCGCGGCGCGACCGATCTGCTCGGCAGCCTGGATTACGACGAGGGTTTTGGCGAGATCAAGCTGGAAATTACCGAAAGCATGATTGAAATCAGTACCCTGGCGCGGTCGACCGCGGATGGTATTGCTGCCGATCTCGGCGGTCTGCGCGACACCCTGCGCCTGCATTGCGAGCGCAACAACATAGGAACCTGCGGCGGCGGCACACATCCGTTCCACCGCTGGCCGGAACGGCGTATCTGCCCCGGCGATCGCTTCAGTGCGCTATATCAGCGCTACGGCTATCTGGCCAAACAGTTCACCGTCTTCGGCCAGCACATCCATGTCGGCTGCGCCTCGGCTGACGAAGCCATCTGGCTGACCCAGGCGCTCGGTGTCTATGTGCCGGCCTTTATCGCCTTGTCGGCGTCTTCGCCGTTCGTCGATGGCGTCGATACCTTGTTCCAGTCTGCACGCCTCAATGCGGTTTCGGCTTTCCCGTTGAGCGGTCAGTGCCCGGCACTGGATAGTTGGCAGCATTTCCGGGAACATTTCGCTTTCCTGCAAGCTTGTGGCATGGCCCAGAGTATCAAGGATCTGTATTGGGATATCCGCCCGAAACCTGAATTCGGTACGGTTGAAATTCGGGTGTGTGACACGCCATTGACCATCGAACAGGCAACGTCTCTGGCCGCACTGGCCCAATGCCTTTCGCGCTGGTTGCTGCGGACCCGCCCGGAGCTGCATGCCGACAAGCAGGTCCACGTTGCCCGTTACAACAAGTTCCAGGCCTGTCGGTATGGCCTGGACGCGATGGTTTCCGATCCCGTTGCGTTATGCCAGACTGCTCTGAAGCAGAGTGTTGCCGACTTGCTTGAAGCGGTTACCGGCGACGCCCGGGAACTGGCCTGCGAACACTGGCTTGATCCGCTCAAATCAATGGTTGCCGAGAACGCGAGCGATGCTGCCTGGCTTCGGGCAAGACGGGCGCAGCATGGCAATCTGAACGATGTGGTGCGCGAAGCCTGTGAGCGACTGATGCGAAAAGACAATCAACGCCTGGAGAAGAAGCAATGATTCGCCGCCTGCCTGCAGTCTCGCTTTTGTTGGCCATCGGCACGGGTGCGCTAGCGGCAACGACGACTTGTCAATTTGAGCCCGTGCCGCCCGGGACCGAAAAGATAGGGCGGTGGATCGACAAGAGCAACTGGTTGGCGGTTGAGTATCAGCGCTTGACCTTGCAGTCCGGTGAGGTATTCATGCCGGCCAGGCGAATGGCGCCATTCGGCGATGGGCAAACAACGGCCGCAAAGCAACGTGCGCTGGATGACGTTCCGGTTGTCGACCCGCTTGACGGCAGTCGCCGAGATCTCAGGTTCCTGCTCGATAGTCGTCTCTATGCCGACGGACTCATCGTCCTGCGCAATGGTCGTATCGTCTCGGAACGCTACCGCAACGGGCTGACACCCGACAAGCCACGACTCCTGCTGGAGGCCAGCCGGCCCTTGCTTAACCTGCTGGGCTCAATCAGCATCAGTCAGGGAAAGCTGTCAGCCGACAAATCGGTCGGGCGATTCTTGCCCGGCCAGACGGCATCCGCCGGCCTGCGCAAACTGTCGATACAGCGTCTGCTGGAAAGCGAAGAACAGTTCGCCTGGACCTCCGAAGATCTTGCGGCCTGGCGGCAGGCCGCTGGCTGGAATTCGAAGCAGGACGGCGATGGCATCCGCGCCTGGCTTGCGCAACCGGGACGTTGGGACAAGCCAATGCGCGAGCGGGAAACGCATGTGCCGGGCGCTGCTCCCGAAGACGATCTGCTGGCCTGGGTGTTGGCGGAGAGTCACGCCATGCCACTCTCGCAATTATTCTGTGAGCAGCTATTGATCCGCGCTCGCCCGGAGCACGCAGTTGTCTGGCTGACTGACTCGCAAGGCGTCGAACTGGCAACCGGCCTTGGCTTGTCGTTACGGGATTTTTCAAAACTCGGCCAAATGCTGGTCGATGCGCGCAGTGGGCGAAATCGTGGAAAGATCCCGGCGTGGTTTGTCGAGACCCTGACTGCATCGTCAGGGCTCCGCATCCAGGAGATCAAGGGTTTGCCGAAGGGTAGCGAGCAGCGCTACGGTTTTGTGCATCTGGGCGGAGCATTGAATCGAGTAGCCCTGATCGGCACGCATGGGACAAGCCTGTATATCGATTTTGACAAGCGACTGGTTGTCGCCTTGTTCGCGAGCCGACCCGGCGAAAACACGCCCGGAATGCTGGCATCGCTGGAGCAAGCGTGGAAGGCAATCGACCAAGCTGGCACCCAGTAGAAACAAGGTGGAATTCGCAAGATCTCCTGTTTCCAACCGTTCCCGCCCCAGTTTTGGTGATCTTGTCGGCTCAAGTCCGACAGGCCGCCCGGCAGAGCTAGCGCAATCAGGCGGCATCGCGCGCGAAACGCGCGAGGCGGACATCGACGGTCAGGGTCAGCGCGGTGAGCACCGCGGCCTTGGCGCGTCCCTCGGCGCTGGCGCGGTAGAGGTGCGGGGTCATAGTCAGGAGGTCGGCGATCTGCTCGGCGCCGGCAAGCGCGCAGGAATAGCCGAGCGTTTCGGTACCGAGATGCCTGAAACCGGCCGGGGTCGGCGCCTCGGCGGTGCGCTCCGGTTTCAGCCTGGGGTAGATGATTTCGCGCAGTTCCCGCAGGTGGCCCGGCCCGGCATCGACCTGCACGAGTTCGCCGCCCGCCTTGAGCACGCGCGCGAACTCGGCATGGACCGGGAAACCGAACATGCACAGCACGCGGTCCAGCGTTCCCGTCAGCACCGGCAGGTTGGCGTTGCTGCCGACCACCCAGTTCGGTCGCCTGTCCTGTTTCGCTGCAGCGAGCACGGCCCACTTAGAGATGTCCAGCCCGAGGATGGCCAGACTTTGCTCGGTGCCTGTCGTAGCGGCCAGCCGGCGCAGGTAATAGCCCTCGCCACAGCCGGCGTCGAGGCAACTGGCGCTGGCGTCGGTCGGCAGGCCTGCCAGCAGCGCGCGGGCGACGGCGTCGGCGATCGACTCATAATGGCCGGCCGCCAGAAAGCGCCGGCGGGCGGCAACCATCTCCTTGCTGTCACCCGGATCGAGCGAGCGCTTTCGCTGCACCGGCAGCAGGTTTGTGTACCCGTGAGCTGCCACGTCGAAGCTGTGGCCGGCAGGGCAGCGCCATGTCGAACCCCTGCACACCAGAGGCGCACGGTCGAGCGGGCAGGCCAGCGCCGGGAAGGGGGTGATGTTCAGAACCGGTCGCCCCTGGCTTCCGCTTGCCCGCCCGAGCCTGTCGCGGCCGCCGCCGCAGCGGGTTCGGGCCGCACCTGCCACGGCCAGCGACCGGTGATTTCCAGTTCGAGGGTGAAGCTGAGGAAGGTGCGAACGAGGACGATCAGCCCGAGAACGCCGACGCTGCTGAAGCTGGGGTCGACCGCCACGGTATTGATGATGTCGGCCGCGACGAGGAACTCGAGGCCGAGGAGGATGGCGCGCGCCAGCGTCTGGCGATACCACCGGTAGAGGTGGCTGCCGGCCATTCCGCGCGTCGCGCGGGCGAGAGCGACGAGCGAGGCGAGCAGCGTCCCGACGGCCATGACGAAGATGCCCGCAAGCTCCAGGGCGGCGGTAGTCCAGTGGATGATCGTCTCGAACATGGGCTTTCCTCGGGGGCAAAGTTGTTGATCAACCGGGAGAGAAGGGGGCTGCGGAGCGGTTTGCGCGGATCCGGTCGGACAGCGGCCGGGTCAGGGTGGCGACTTTTCTGGCGCGGGGCGCAGAAAATAGTAGCGGGCGGCCAGCAGCGCGACGAACGCCAGCGCACACAGGAAAATATCGAAAGCGTCGACATCGGGCTTGAGCGTCTTGCGGGCGACCACGAAGGCGAGCAGTTCGAGGATTGCTCCGAGGTCGTGCGTAAGAAGGGTGCGCGCGAGCTCGACGCCGATCACCATGAGCAGGACACGGTACATCAAGTCGTAAAAGGTTTCCGAACTGCGCCAGTCCATGCTCAGCAGCTCGGCTGCGCTCGCAAGCCCATAGGCAATGATTCCCGCAACGATGGCAACGGCGAGAATGCGCTCCAGCCATTTGGCGGATAACCTGGTCAATCGGATCAGTGGTTCAGGATTCATGGGGACGCCCTTTCGATGCGAGCCGTTCGGCAATTGGCAAGATGCGCGGGCTGCGGTGCCCAGCGTTCAAGGTCAGAGGCGCTGCGCGGTTCTAACAGGCAGCGTCCGCGTAAAATGTAGAGTTAAGCCATTGATTTTCATTCAATTCGAGCCTGACCCCTTTGATGGTGCTTTGATGGTGCTTTGATGGTGCGTCGCCTCCGGTCGACGGCCGCCGTTCCCCGAATCAGCATGCCACAATGCGCGGCGGTCCGGGTCGCCCCGCGATTGCCGATCAGTCCGCGATCCGTAGTTGGTCCGGTTGCAGGATCAGATAGCGCGCAAAGCGTTCCTCATCCCGGCTGCCGTCGTCGCTGACGATGATAATGCACTGCCGGCCATCGATGACTGCCGGGCTCACCCCCTCGGCATGCTCGAAACCGGGCAGGCCGGCAACGCTGACGCGGCGCGGGCGATCATCGCTGCCACCGGGCCAGAACCAGAGCTGGAATTCAACCTGTTCGCGGGCAACAGGACCGGCAATGACCAGATAGCCGGCAAGAGACGGCACCCAGGACATGCCGCGAATGCCGTTGCCGCCGAGATCGAGTGTCGTCAAAGTGGCGCCCATCCGCGGCCGCTCATCGCCGTCGAAGATGGCGCCGGGATTCTCGATGCTGGCGACGATCGCCCGCCCGTCGAGCAGCGGACTGCGAAATCCGATCAGCAGGCGGCTCTGGTCGGCGCTCATTTCCAGCGCCTCGATGTTCAGCCCGCCTTCGCTCTTGACCTGGCGTATCGCGGCGGAGGTGGCCAGTTCCGGGTGCGCGGCGACGAGGTCGCGCTTCAGGCTGCCGACCACTTTGGGATCGACGACGCTGTCGCCTTCGATGCGGAAGCGCACCAGTCTTTCCCGCGATTTCCGCTCGTCGCCATTGCTGTCGCGGGAATGCGAGGTGATCGCGTAGATGTTGCCCGCTCGATCGGCGGTGACGCCCTCGAGGTCGTCAAGTTTCCAGAAGTCGCCATGAAGCCACGACCAGAACGGAGCATTCAGGGCATCGTGACTGACTTGCCCGCCACTGATATGCAGAAGACCCAGCGCATGCTTCTCTTCGTCCTCGACAACGAGAAAGCGGCCGTCGGCGAGCTGCTGGATGCCGGACGGCTCGTAGACCCCGGTCAGGGGTTGAAAGATCGGGAGGTCATTTGGCGGCATTTCAGCGGTCTCCAATCAATATCGCCGGCGCCCCCGTCCCTGGTTGCCAGGCAACTGGAAAAGAACGTCGGCAGGCTGTGCGCCAGCAGCAAGACGAGAAGAGGCCCAATGGTCGACAAACTTGCCACTTGCGGCGCAGGGCATCCAGGATGCCTGTACGCTCGCGATGCCCGGCGCGATTCAGCACGCCGATCTGGCAGCCGCTGTCGTTCACATGAACCTCTCCTTCAAACGATCATATTAGCCGATCAGAACCGGTCAGCCGACCGTGGGTCGGCGCTTTCTGCCGAGCACGATCGAGCATGAGTCCGGGGTGAGGAGAATTGCCCGGCTTACATCCCGAAACATCTCAGCACAAATCTACAGTCGCCGCACAGCCTTGCGACCGCGTTATTCAATTCATGAACATCAACGAGGAAACGTCATGTCAAGGCTTCTGAGAATTGCCGCCTCACTCATCGCGCTTTCAACCCTGACCGCGTGCACGGTGATACCACCCCAGTTTGCCTACACCGGCCCCAGCGTCGGGATCGTGACTGTCGGTCCGGCGCCCTATTACAGGGGTCCTGGCCCGTACTATGCTCCGCCTCCACGTGGTTACGGCAACGGATATGGCAACGGATATGGCCACGGGTATGGCCATCGCCGCTGGTAAACGCAGCCAGAAGCGGCCTGCACGGTCGTCGGCCTGACGCCGCACGAGCGCGTAGGGCGGGCGCCCAGCGTCAGGGGGGGGCCTCATCGGCCAAACTGCGCTAGATTTCCCCGTGTGGAGCTACACCAGCTTGGCGAGCCGCTTGCGCCAGCCGCTGCCGCGCCATGGTTCGATCCCTCTAATTCCTTCTCATACGACCCACCACCATGATCGCCTCCGACCATGACGACCGCTGGCATGACGCCGTTGATCTGCTCTGTTCGTCCTCCGCCAGACAGATTCTCGAGGGCATTTCCTTCGCCGATTTCAGCGCCCGCATGGTGGGCATGCTCGGGACCTTGCTGAAGACGACAACGATTCCCGACGCAGCGCGCACGCCGGAGTTACTCAGGCGCATGGCAACCGTCGTCGCGCTGGAAATCTGGAACGCGACGCCGATCCCCGAGAACCGCTTTCGCCCGCGCAAGCAGCCGCGACCGGAGCGCAACGCGCCGTGCCTGTGCGGTTCCGGGCACAAGTTCAAGCAATGCTGTGGCGCGGTCAACGCGCCGGCGCTGGGCATTTCCGAGGAACTTATGCTGGCCAAGGTCTTGATGCAGTTTCCCCGCAACCGGCTGGCTGAATTGCCGATTCTCGAACTGCACCCGGGCGCGCTGGCCCTGGTGGCCGACGACTGGCGGCAGTGCGGCCGGGAGAAAGATGCCATCGCCCTGCTGGAAATCCTGTTCGCACATCTGCCCGAGCTCGACGAACGCGCCGAGGGCGCCGCCGACATGCTGCTCGGTGCCTACCTCGACACCAACGCGCCGCGCAAGAAACAGAAGTTCATCGAAGCGCTGAAGGAGGCTCCCGACAAGACTCTGGCTTCGACCGGCTGGCAGCGCCAGACCACCGTCCTCAGTGACCGCGGCGACTACGCCGGAGCGTGGGCGGCATTTCGCGAGGCGCAGCGCCTGACGCCGAATGCGCCGTCGCTGTCGCATCTGGAAATCCTGGTGCTGGTTTCGGAAGGCCGGCGCGAGGAGGCGCGGGCGCGTGCGGCATTCTGGTCGGCCAAACTGGGACGCGACGCGAAATACGACCACCGCGACCTGATCGCCCTGCTGCGCGACATGGCCGATGGCAGCGACGACAGCACGCTCCGCTCGCTGGCAGCGACGCGCGGCCCGCTTGCGCGACTGGCTGAAATCATCGAACGCTGGCCGCCGCCGGCCTGCGCCTACAGCCTGGCGGGCGACGTCGAACTCGTGCCGGACGCGAGGTTGGCGGCTTGCGAAGGACGCTGGGTGAAGTTGCGTGACGGCATGATGGACCACGACAAGTGGCTAGACTTTCTGGCACGGGAACCGCTGGCCGGGCAATCGTTCCGCGTGCTCCGCGACAGCGTGGAGATTCTCGGCATGTTGCCGGAAGGCCTGCCCGGAAGCAACGACGCGCTCGCCCGCCGCCTGCTGGAACGCGGCGAAGCGCTGCGCCGGACCGTGCTCGGCAAATTGCACGCGCTCGACAGGGAACTGGCCTGGGGCTTTCTCGATAACCGGCCGCTGCTGACGCTGGTTGCCTATTACGTCGAGGAGTTCGCCGCCGCCGCGCCTGCGGAAACCCTAGATCTGCTGCGCTGGAGCGTCGGTGTGGCTAACCCCAGCGACAATACGGGCCTGCGGGAAACCCTGATTCACGCGCTGGTGGCCGGAGGGCTTGCCGACGAAGCGATCGCCGTCGCCGCCCGCTACCCGGACGACTTCGCTTCCACCGAATACGCCCGTGTCCTGGCATTCTTCGCGGCCGGCCGCCGGGCCGAGGCGGAAGCGGCGCTGAAGCAGGCTGCCGCCCGCTGGCCCAAGGTCTGGAAAACGCTGCACGCCGCGAATCCCAGGGCGTCGCGCATGACCGGGCCGGGCATCACGGTTGGCGGCGCCGATGAGGCCTACGAATATCGCGCGCGCCATCTCGACCTGTGGCGCTCGACCGGGGCGTTGCGCTGGGGATCCGGGATCCGGGTCAGCGCTGCGGCCGCCGGCAGGAAAGCCGTTGCCAGGCCCGAAGATGACAAGAACGGGAATCTTTTCTGATCCAGTCGCGCAATCCGGTCTTGCTGCGGTCGACGACAAAAAACGGGCAGATTTCGCGGACGTCAATGCGCTCGCCTGTCATCCGGGGCACGGTCTGCCGGTTTACTCGCATCGTAGAACGTGTTGTTATAGTGCAGCTTTGCAAAGACGATCGCCAAACCGGTGTCAACGAGGTCACGAATCGTGGCCACGGTTTCCGCGGCGTCGTGTTCATTGCTGGCACACCCCCACTGGAGATCAAAATCATGAAAATCCGCCTGTTCGTCATTTCCGCCGTCCTTGCCCTGACCGTTTCCGCCTGTGGCGACGATGCCGCCAAAAAAGCCGAAGCCGCCAAGACCGAAGCCGTCAAGGTCGCCAAGGAGGCCGCGCAGAAGGCCGACGAAGCCGCCAAGAAGGCCGGAGCGGCGGTGGGCGCAGCCGCCGACGCAACCAAGGAAGCAGGCAAGGAAGCTGTTGCGGCGACCAAGGAGGCCGGCAAGGAGATAGTCGTCAAGGCTGCCGACGCGACCAAGGAAGCTGCCGATGCCACCAAGGAAGTTGCCGACAAGACCAAGGCCGCAGTCGGCAAGTAAGCGACCGCCGTTGGCCAGGCCGGGCCAGAGGGCAACCTCAGCCCGGCTTTTTTGTTCAGTACTGTGCCGCAATGGCTACGGCCCGCAGACCGCGCCGGCACTGCCAAAGGGGCTAGGCTCGAATTAAATCCTGATCGGGCTTTTCGTCCGGGACGGTTGGTCAGTCGTCATTCCATTTCTAATCAATTCGACCTCGGCCCATTTTCTCGCTCCGCACGATGCAGTGTACGCAGCCTGCAGCGACAGGCCGTGCTGCGGGTGGCGAGTCCGCTGCCACCGATTTTCCGGTGCCAAGGGTCAGGCAAGAGCCGATAGGCTCAAGTCGTCACCGAGGGACACGGCATTCGTCCTCGGCAAGACGGGCGTCACTTCCGCCGCGCGAATTCCTCGAAATCTTCCCGCACCATCGGGCGACTGAACAGGTAGCCCTGATAGGCATGGCAGCCGATGCCGGAGAGAAAGGCCAGTTGGTCCTCGGTTTCCACTCCCTCGGCAATGACCGCCAGTCCCAGTGTATGGGCCAGCGCCACGATGGTGCGGGCGATCGCGGCATCGTTCGGATCGACAAGAACATCGCGCACGAACGAGTGGTCGATCTTGAGTTGGTCAAGTGGCAGGCGCTTCAGATAGGAGAGAGAGGAATAGCCAGTTCCGAAATCGTCAAGGGAAAAGCCCACGTTCTTGGCCTTGAGGGCCACCATTTTGGTGACAATGTCCTCGACGTCGTCGAGCAGCAGGCTTTCGGTGAGTTCCAGTTTGAGCTTTCCGGGGTCGGCGCCGCTGTGGTCGAGTACAGCCACTACTTGGCGGACGAAGTCCTTTTGACGAAACTGTTTGGCGCTGACATTGACCGCTATCGTGAGGTGGGCTGTTTCCGGCTGCGTTGCCCAGGCGTTCAACTGCTCGCAGGCCGTTTCCAGCACCCACAGGCCGAGCGGCAATATCAGACCGGTGTCTTCGGCCAGCGAAATGAATTCGGCGGGGGTCACGACGCCACGCTGCGGGTGCTTCCAGCGTAACAGCGCTTCCGCACCCGTGGTACGGCCCGAACGATCCACCTGGGGCTGGTAGTGAAGGATGAACTGGTGCTTCTCTATGCCCTGACGCAGGGCGGCCTCCATGGCAACCCGGGCGGCCACCACGGTTTGCATTTCCGGGTCGAAAAAACGCAGCGCATTGAGGCCCGATTTTTTCGCCTGATACATCGCCAAATCGGCCTGCTTCAGCAGTTCCTCCACGGAACTGCTGTGCTGGTCGCCGAATACGGTGACGCCGATGCTGGGCGTGCTGTGGTGCGCGGCTTCGCCAAGCACGTAGGGCTGATTGAGCGTTGCGAGAATCTTTTCTCCGACTGAATCCGCCTGGCTGCTGGCTTCCAAGAGTATCTCTTCCAGGTCCTCCAGCATTACCACGAATTCGTCGCCGCCGAAGCGGGCCACGGTGTCTCCCTCGCGGACACAACTGACAAGCCGGTATGCAACCTGTTGCAGCAGCAGGTCGCCCTTGTCATGGCCGAGAGTGTCGTTGAGGTCCTTGAAATGATCGAGGTCGATGAAGAACAGCGCGCCATGGCGCTTGTTTCGGGAGCTGGCGGCGAGGGCATGCTGCAGGCGGTCAACCAGCAGGCGCCGGTTGGGCAGGCTGGTCAAGGGGTCGGAGAAGGCCAGATGCTGGATTTGCTCCTCGGTCTCCTTTTGCCGGGTGATGTCGGAAAAGGTGGCGACGTAATTGGTCAATCGGCCCTGCTTGTCATGCACGGCAGTGATGGAAAGCCATCCCGGATACTTTTCGCCGCTCTTGCGCCGGTTCCATATTTCACCCTGCCAGCGGCCGGTATCCAAGATACTCGCCCACATTTCCCGATAGAACGCCTTGTCCTGGCGGCCCGAGTGGAGCATGCGCGGATTGCGGCCGAGAACCTCGCTCTGTTCGTAGCCGGTAATCTCGGTAAAAGCGCGGTTGACCGCAATGAACGCGCCGTCGGGTGTGGTAATGGCCACGCCCTCCGCGCTGCTCTCGAAAACCGTGGCGGCCTGCCGCAGGTTGTCCTCCAGGTGCTTGCGTTCGGTAATGTCGAGCATCAGGCCGACCAGGCCGGCCACCGTGCCGTCGGGTCGGGTGAAGGTCGCCTTGTGAAATATCACGTCACGCATCTCGCCATTGGCGAAACGGACCTGGCTTTCATAGATCTGCGACCCTGGCTTGTCGAATAGTTCGCGGTCGGCGGCGAGGTATCTGTCGGCCAGTTCCCGCGGCGCAATATCGTGCGGCGTCTTGCCGATTAACTCGCTGGCGGGCCGGCCGATGAAGGCCTCGAAGGCACTGTTGCAGCCCAGATAGCGGGCCTGCGCGTCCTTGTAGAAGACCGGGCCGGGAATCGCTTCGATCAGTTGCTGCTGGAAATGCAACTGCTGCAAAAGCTCCGCCGTGCGTTCGGCCACGCGTTCTTCCAAGTCGTCGAGGCTGCGGCGCAGCGCGTCATCCACGCGCTTGTAGTCGGTGCGGTCTTCGAGGAGCCAGACGGTTCCTTGCGCAGGATTTTCGGGATTGCTGACATAGCCGATCACGTTTATCCACAGGTCTGTACCGTCCTGACGACGCATATACATTTGGGTCTGGTAGGGTTTGCCCGCGGACAGGAGAGGCTCGGCCGCGCGCCCGACTTCAGCGTATTCCTGATCCGATCGGAACAGCACGCGTGTCGGCTGGGCCATGACATCATCTGTCGTGAAGCCGAACATCTCGGCGAACTTGCGGTTGTGACGCCTCATTTTCTGCTCACAGGTGAGCAGTATGCCCACCGATGCGTTGTTCATGATGGCCTCAAACTCGCGCAGGGCGGCCTGCAACTGTTCCTGGGCGTGCCGTCCTTCCTCTATGTCCTGCAATATCCAGATTGTGCCGAATTGTGTGTTTTCAGGATCGTAGGCTTTGGCGACTATCCGACACCACACCAGGCTGCCATCCTTGCGCCTGAACTGCCGTTCCGTGTTGAATGATTTTCCCGCCGCCAGCAGTGGTCCGGCGGCGAGGCCCAGTTCGGCATAGGACTCAACAGTCGGGTAGATGTATACCCCGGGCTTGCCCGCGAGTTCATCCTGTGTGTAGCCAAGGATCTCGGCGGCGCGAGGGTTGCAGCGTTGAATGACACGTTCGCGGGAGTAAAGAATGCCGACCGAGGCGTGGGTGAAAATTGCATCAAGCTCGAGCAGGGTTTGCCGCTGCGATTCCTCCACGGCCAGTTGCTGCGTAACGTCGGTGCCTGCCCCGATATATCCGATAAAACCCCCGTCCGCCCCGAACCTGGGCTTGCCGCTGAGTCGAATGGCGACGCGACGACCATCCGGACGGGTGATCGCGTAGTCGAAGTCGCGAAAGGACCGACGACTTCCCAAATCATCGAAATGGCGCTGCCATTTTTCGGGTTCACGGTCAAGTTCCTGACGGGTGGCGACTTGCTCGCGGGTCTTGCCGATGACCTGGCTGGCTGGCTGCCCGGTGACTTCGAAAAAGCGTTCGGAGATATAAGTGAAGCGCAGCGCTGAATCGGTTTCCCAGAACCAGTCGGACGCCGCCTCGGCGATCAAACGGAAACGATCTTCGCTATTGCGCAGGGCGTCTTCCGTGCGCCGCTTCTGCGTGGCACTGCATGACCGGTCGCGCGCAGGCGGACGACCCGCCGCTCTCCCCGCATCAGGCGCCGTGCGTCGTTTCATCGATGCGCTACAGAAATCATCACTCTTCTCCTTTGCCACCGGACGATTTGGGTGACGTCCGACCGAGCCTTGTCATCTCCATGAACTATAGTCCAGAGGGTGGAATGCGCAAATATAAAGAATGGAAACCAACGCTGTGTATTTCGGCGAGCTATCCAACAACCGGCAACGACTCTCCATCGATATACGCCACCTACGAAGCCTGTCGGGAAGCCAGGCGCAATGCCGCCAAATACGCCGGCGGCTTGAGTTGGAAGGCCGTCAGCGTCAGGGAATACTGATCAAGATTCTCAACCGCAGCGGCAGCACCCGCAGTCTCGACCAGCGCAGCGGCGAGACCGAATCCCTTCACGCCGAATTCGTAGCCGGCATGGCGCGCGTGGAGTCCATCTCGACCGCGCCCCCGCCGTCGTCACTGCCCCGCTACGCAAACTCGACAAATACTACCTGTCTGGCCGCAACCTGATTGCCATTGGCAACCAATGCCATGTACGGTTGGAGGCGATCGGCGGCGTCAAGCTCGATGCCGGGTTGCTCGTCACGACCGATAGGCTATTTCTAATTACTTCGACCCTGGCCCATTTTCTCGATCCGCCTTTTCTCGAACCGGCTTCACACCCCGTCACGCCGGTCCGAAGCGCAGGGAATGCTATTCGTAACTGCTGACCGCAAGCGCCTGTTGGGGATGCAGCGCGGACTGTTGCGGTCGACCGGCTAAAGCCGCGAAAAATGCGGTGCCGATCTGGCGGCGCTGCTCAACAACTCGCGCGCGGCGGTGGCGGCGCGCCGGGCCAGGCAGCCGCAGCCGGAGTTCCCGCCCGACCTGCCGGTCAACTAGCGGCTTTCCGACATTGCCGAACTGATCGAGAGAAATCAGAACTGCCTTGAGGGCCGGAGTCATCTCGATCAGGGGCGGCAACAACTGCCCGGCGAATGACAGGGCAATGCGGTTCAGCCTATGCCGGAACGTCGCCAACGTCCTTCTCCACCCAGATGTGCCGGGCTACGGCGTGTTCGAGCGCGAGTTCGACTTCGTCCGCGAGGATCACCGTCATCGGCCGTTGTTGCAGGACCTTGAGCGGGCGCGATTCGGCGAGGCCGTAGGCGGTGAGTTGTTCGCGCTGGAGCGGGTCGATTTCGTCGCCGAATCCGGCGAGACGGACTTCCTGGCCGGGCGGAATGAAGGCGAGCGGCAGGCGGGCCGCCTTGCGGATTTCGGGTTTCGGGGTCATGACCAGACGGCGTGCAGCAGCAGGTTGAACAGGCCGCCGATGAGGAAGGCGAAGGGGACGATGACGGCGACCATGGCCAGCGCGATCTTCACGCCCTGTTCCTTGACCATCATCATCAGGCTGGCGAAGCAGGGGATGAACAGCGTGATCGTGATCATGCCGACTACGGCCTGGATCGGGCTCAAGGCGTGCGCCATGGCGAAGAGGCCGGTGGCGCCGAAGTCGCGGCGCAGGAAGCCCATGACAAAGGCGGCGCTGGCTTCGGGCGGCAAACCGAGCCAGCCGGTGACCAACGGCTCGCCGACCTTGATGATGCCGGGCAGGGCGCCGGTCTTGTCGAGCACGAACATGATGAAGGTGCCGAGCAGGAAGAGCGGAATAACCTCGACCAGGTACCACTTGAGGCGGCCGGCGGTCTTCTTGAGCACGTTGCCGAGGATCGGCATGCGCATCGGCGGCAGTTCGGTGACGAGCGGGATGCGCCGGCCGGGGATCAGCCTGCTGGCCAGAAAGCCGACCAGCAGCAGGACGCCGACCATGGCCAGCGTCCAGATCAGGACGGCGGTGAATGAGACGCTGCCGAGCATGCCGAGGACGACGCCGAGTTGTGCCGAACAGGGAATGGCGAGCGCCAGCAGCAGGATGGTGATCATGCGCTCGCGCGGGCTGTGCAGGATGCGCGTGGTCAGCGTTGCCATCGTCACGCAGCCGAGGCCGAGCACCATCGGCAGCACGGCGCGCCCGTTGAGGCCGATCAGCGCGAACAGCCGGTTGGCGATGACCGACAGGCGCGGCAGGTAGCCGGAATCCTCGAGCACGCCGAAGGCGAAGAAGAAAGTGGTGACGATGGGGAGAATGAGGGCCAGGGCGTAGGTCATGCCCATGGTCCACAGGCCGTACTGGCCGACCAGCAATTCGACGATCCACGGGACGTCGACCGCGGCAGTCACGAAATCGGTGAATGCCGGGTTGAGGATGCCTTCGAAAAGGTCCTTTTCCATGAGCCCGACCAGCGTCGTCGCGCCGAACACCCCGACGAATTCGTAGACCACGTAGAGCACGCCGAGCAGGATCGGGATGCCCCACAGCGGATGCACGACATACTGGCCGACGCGCTGGGCAAGCAGCGGGCTGCTGCGCGCGGCGCGCTGGATGACGCTGGTCGCCAGGGTGTCGGCGGCTTCACTGCGCTCGCGGGCGAGCACTGCCGAAACCTTGTTCGCGGTGCGGTGCGAGGTGGCCTGGCGGAGCGCCTTGATTTCCGGGAACTTCCCGCCGGCCTGCGCTTCCAGCCAGGCGGCGACTTCGGCATCGCCGCCGAGATAGAGGATGGCCAGCCCGCGTGCCGCCAGGTGCGGGTGCGGAGCGAGCCGGCCGATAGCCTCGTCGACGCGGGCGATGTCGGCCTCGCTGTCGGCGTCGTAGTGCAGCAGCGCGCCCGGCCGGCGGGCCTGGCCGAGGCTGCGGGTCAGCTCGCCGATGCCTTCGCCGCCGGTGGCGACGGTGGCCAGCACCGGGATGCCGAGTTCCTCGGCAAGCGCCGGAATGTCGACGGTGACACCGCGCGCCGCGGCTTCGTCGTGCATGTTGAGCGCCAGCACCATCGGCACGCCGAGTTCGGCGAGCAGCGCGGTCAGGGTCAGCGTGCGGCGCAGGTTCTTGGCGTCGCCGACCTGGACGAGACAGCGCGTCTCCTCGTTGAGCAGGGCGCGCATCGTCGCCCGTTCGTCGTCGCTGCGCGAGGGCAGAGCAAGGACGCCCGGCGTGTCGAGCAACACCGCCTCGCGGTCGAAGCGGGCGCTCGCGCGCGTGACCTCGACGGTGGTGCCGGGGTAGTTGGAAACATTGACGTAGGCGCCGGTCAACCGGTGAAAGAGCACCGACTTGCCGACATTGGGGTGGCCGACGAGGAGGATGGCGGTGTTGGGGGCGGTGGTGGCGGTCATGATTCCGGCGATCCGAATTGTGGAGTCGGCGCAACGCCTTTGCCCTCGGACAGACGGTTGCTGGCCCGTTCGCACAGCGCACGCGTTTCGTCATCGATATCCGTCGCGTCGCACAGGCGATCGAGGACGCGGGCTGCGTTGAGGGCGGAGTGGGAACAGCCGCTTTCGCTGTGGATCAGCAGCAGGCTGAGGGCGCCGGCCCAGAGTTCCGGGGGCGGCATGGCTAGTGCGAAACCGTGGCCAGTAGGCACCAGAGCAAGGTGCCGGCAATCGAGGTATGGAGAACCAGGGAGCGCATGACCATTCCTTTTGTTGAGAATGGTTCGCATCTTAGAGCCAGATTGAAGTTTTGTAAATAGGAAACATTCGCATTGATTCGGCTGTCACAATGCGAGTTTCGGCACCGACGCAATCGAATCGTGGCTCAGCGACCCGAGGGCGGCGATTGAAGTGCGACCGTGCTATCTGGCGGGCGCATGGTGAGGCGCACGCGCTTTGCGCCAGACGAGGAAGCGCCAATTAGCGCAGCGCCATGCTTTCTGGCGGGCGACCTGAATTGATAGACGTAGTAAAGCTGCGTTACCAGTTGAACGTAATTGCGTGTTTCCGGATAAGGCGGAATGTCGTTCTTGTATTGCTGAACAGCCCCTTCACCCGCGTTGTAGGAAGCAATCACCAGATTCTGTTGCTCGGGAAACAGTCGGAAAAGGTCCGCCAGGTAACGGGCACCCAGACGTATATTGGTTTTCGGGTCACGCAACTTCTGTTCGAGAGTCTTGTTCTTGTCAGCGAGCAAGCCAAAGCGTTCGGCGGTCGATGGCATCACTTGCATCAGGCCGATTGCCCCCTTGGGCGAGATCGCGTCGGGATTGAACCCGGACTCTGCTGCCATCACGGCCTTGAGCAAGGCAAGTTCGACCCCGAATTCCATGCTGGCGCCTTTCAGCAATGGTTCATACGCTTTCAGATTGGGGTGCTCGGTCAGCCGTGCTGAAGGCGGCGGCCTTCCCCGCCCCGAGGGTTCTAGCTCAAGCGACCCGAAGCGGTTTCCCCGGACCAACAACTGATAGCGCGCATCCGATTTTTCGGCAGAAAAATGCGCCACGCCCTGTTCATCGACATAGCCATAGATCGCTGCCTGGCTGCTTGCCGCAGTAAGGCACAAAAGCAGAGTCATGAGCAGTCTGGAATTTGGCATTCGACCTCGGGGGTGCGAACCGGGACATCGGTCCTCGTCAAGACAATCGCCGGAGGACGTCGATCAGCCCTCGCCGAACTTCCTTTTCTTGAAACTGCGCTCGCCGTCGGACTTGTGTTCGCCATCGAAGCGCGGGGCGCCTTCGTCGGGGCGCAGGTTGATCGGTACGCCGCGGACACGAATGCGCTTCAGCGCGTTTTCGGCTTCCTTGGGCATTCCACCAGGCAGTTCAACGGTGCTCGACTCGTCATAGAGGCCGATGCGGCCGATGAAGCGGCTTTCGATGCCGGCTTCGTTGGCGATGGCGCCGACGATGTCCTTGACCTGGACGCCGTGGTCACGGCCGACGTCGATGCGGTAGCGCACCATCTCGCCGGCCGGCGCCGGCCGGCGTGGCTTGTCGTCGAAGCGCGGGCGTTCGTCAGCACGCGGTTTGTCGCCACGATCCTCAAATCGTGGACGGCTGGCGCCGCGATCCTCGAAACGCGGACGGTCACCGCGCTCTTCAAAGCGCGGGCTGCGCTCACGGTCGCCGAAACTGGCCGGCCGGTGGCTGTCGACCGCCGCAGAGCGGGGGGGCGGAGGATCCTCGCCGGCGATCTGCAATGGCTTGGCTTCCTGCGACATCTTGGCCAGCGCGGCAGCGACTTCCTCGGCGCCGACATCCTGTTCCTCGGCAATCTGCGACACGATGTTGGCGAAGAACTCGAGGCCCTCCGCGTTCAGGACCGCGGCGACGCGTTCCTTGAAGCCGGCGACGCGCTTGTTGGTGACGTCGGCGCGGCTGGGCAGGGTCAGCGGCGCGATCGGCTGGCGCGTCGCGCGCTCGATGGTGCGCAGCATGCGGATTTCGCGCGGCGCCACGAAGAGAATGGCATTGCCGGTGCGACCGGCGCGACCGGTGCGGCCGATGCGGTGCACGTAGGCCTCGGTATCGTAGGGAATGTCGTAGTTGACGACGTGGCTGATGCGGGCGACATCGATGCCGCGGGCAGCGACGTCGGTGGCGATGACAATATCGAGCGCGCCCGACTTCAACTGTTCGATGACGCGTTCGCGCATCTGCTGGTTGAGGTCGCCGTTCAGCGCGGCGGCGGCATAGCCGCGGGCGGCGAGCTTGTCGGCGAGTTCGACGGTGGCGGTCTTGGTGCGGACGAAAATCAGGGCGGCGTCGAAATCTTCCTCGACCTCGAGAATGCGGGTCAGCGCGTCGAGCTTGTGCATGCCGCTGACCTGCCAATAGACCTGACGGGTGGCGGCGATCGTCGTCGTCGCCGACTTGATCTTGACTTCGCGCGGCTCGACCAGGTACTTCTGGGCGACGCGGCGGATCGGGTCCGGCATGGTGGCCGAGAACAGTGCGGTCTGGTGTTTCTCCGGGGTGCGCTCGAGAATCCATTCGACATCGTCGATGAAGCCCATGCGCAGCATTTCGTCGGCTTCGTCGAGAACAAGGGTCTTCAGGTGGTCGAGGCTGAGCGTCTTGCGCTCGAGGTGGTCCATGACGCGGCCGGGAGTGCCGACGATGACGTGGGCACCGCGCGCCAGTTGCTTGAGCTGGATAGTGTAGCTCTGGCCACCATAGATTGGCAGGACGTGGAAGCCGGGCAGGTGGCGGGCGTAGCTCTGCAGCGCCTCGGCGACCTGGATTGCCAGCTCGCGCGTCGGCGTCAGGATCAGCGCCTGCGGTTTGGTGAGCTTGACATCGATCTGCTCGAGCAGCGGCAACGCGAAGGCGGCGGTCTTGCCGGTGCCGGTCTGCGCCTGACCGATCAGGTCATGGCCGTCGAGGAGGACGGGGATGCACTCGGCCTGGATCGGCGACGGGGTTTCGTAGCCGATATCGGTGAGCGCCTGAAGAAGCCCAGAGCTCAAACCGAAATCGGCAAAGCTTTCAATGGGAGATGACATGCTGTTTCCTTTCGACGTCGCGCCTTCTCTTGTTCTGCTGGGCGACGTGTTGGCCCGATGGTCGGGCGGCCTGAGTTCCCCGATGCAGCCAGACCGGGGGCGAGTCAATGGTGAACTGGAACCTGCAAAACAAGCGGAAAGCGGTGGCTGCTCGGGAGACCTGCGGGCGCTGCATCAACCCATTGAAATTGCGAGTTTACTCGATTTCGAGCAAGGCCGCCAGTTCGCCGACGGTGAAGCCCGCCGCGAGGCGCGCGCTTTCGTTCAGCGGCGCCTGCGGCCGGGGGCCGTCGAAGGCCTTCAACAGATGGCGGTAGGTGCCTTCGGGTTCCAGATTGCGTTCGCCGCAGAGCCGGCGGAACCACGCGTCGCCGAGGCCGACATGGCCGATTTCGTCGTGCAGGATGATGTCGAGCAGGCGCGCCGATGCAAGGTCGCCGGCTTCCGCCAGCTTCTGCCGGATCGGCGGCGTGGCGTCGAGTCCGCGCGCTTCGAGCAGGCGCGGCACCAGCGCCATCCGGGCCAGGACATCGCCGGACGTTTTCTCGGCCATGTCCCAGAGGCCAGCGTGGGCCGCAAAGTCGCCGTAATCGTGAGCAAGTTCGCGCAGGCGCTGGCGCAGGATGATGAAGTGATGGGCCTCCTCGGCGGCGACGCCGATCCAGTCGGCGTAGTACTGCCGCGGCATGCCGCGGAAGCGGGCGGCGTGATCGAGCGCCAGGTTGATCGCCGAGAATTCGATATGGACGATGGCATGCAACAGCCGGGCGCGGCCTTCCGGGCTTTTCGCGCCGCGTTGCGGCACCTGCCTCGGCGGCACCAGTTCCGGGCGAAGCGGCCGGCCGCAGACCAGGTCGACCGGTGTTGCGTCCTGCCAGTCCAGGCTGCCTGCCCGCCAGTCGCTGGCGATCGCTGCGGTCAACGTCAGTTTTTGGTCTATTTCCGGCGTTGCCAGCGCCGCGGCCAGGGCGACGAACAGCGATGCGTTCACGGCGCCGGGTTGGTGTAGCGCAGGTGAATGGCGTCGATCTCCGACAACAGTGCGGCATCGATCGGCGTCCGCGTGGCCGGCAGGGTTTCCTGCAACTGGGCCAGCGACGAGGCGCCGATGATGGTGCTGCTGACGAACCAGCGCGAGCGGGCAAAGCCGAGGGCGAGTTGCGTAAGGGTCAGGCCGTGCTTTTTCGCCAGAGCGGCGTAGGCGGTGACGGCGGGCAGCACGTTGGGTTTGCTGTAGCGCTGGCCGAAGCCCGGCCATTGCGTCAGCCGACCGGGCGCCGCCGGGTCGGCGAGGTATTTTCCGGTGAGGTGGCCGAAGGCGAGCGCCGAATAGGCGAGCAGGCCGACCTGCTCGCGGTGGCAGATTTCGGCGAGCGCGGTCTCGAAGGTCCGGTTGACCAGGCTGTAGGCGTTCTGCGTGCACAGCACACGCGGCAAACCAAGCTCGTCGGCGAGACGGACAAACTGCATGACACCCCAGGGGTGTTCGTTGGACAGCCCGATGGCGCGCACCTTGCCTTCTTCGACGAGTTCGGCGAGGACCTCGAGTTGCGTGCGGATCGGCGTGCCCTTGCGATCCTGCCCGGGATCGAACTGCCACTGGCCGAACATCGGCTGATTGCGTTCCGGCCAGTGCAACTGGTAGAGGTCGATGTAATCGGTCTGCAGGCGATGCAGCGAACCGTCAATGGCGGCGCGGATGTTGGCGCGGTCGAGCGCCGGCGGTCCGTTGCGGATCCAGCAGAGATTGCGCGAGGGGCCGGCGACCTTGGTCGCAACGATGATCCGTTCGCGCTGCTGACGCTTGAGCCAGCGTCCGACGATGCTTTCCGATGCGCCGCAGGTTTCGGCGCGTGGCGGCACGGCGTACATCTCGGCGGTGTCGAGGAAGTTGACGCCGCTGGCCAGCGCGAAATCGAGCTGGCCGTGAGCGTCGGCCACGCTCGTCTGCTCGCCGAAGGTCATGGTGCCGAGACAGACGTCGGGAACGACGAGATTGCTGCGGCCGAGCGGGCGGGGGTCGAACGGGCTGGGCATCGTTTTCTCCGGAAAGTCGGCGTTTTTCAGGGTTGACCGCAGAGCACGCCGTAAATCAGTACGTGGCGCTGCCGGACCGCATCGAAACCGGCGGGGACGATCGCCAGGCGATGGTCTTCCGGCGCACTGCAATGGGCTTCGACCCAGCGGCACGCGGCGGCGAAGGCGTCGTCAAAGCTGGCGAACAGGCCGTCAAGTTCCGTCGAGCGCACCGGCAGGAAGTGGCCGGATGCGCGGTCGAGCAGGGTGTCGGTGTCCAGCATCTGCACGGCATAGCCGCCCGGCGGACGCGGCAGGGGCAGGTCGGCAAGGGCGAAGCGGTCGCCGAAGGCGTCGGCACTGAATGCGGATTGCTGCACGTGGCGTTGCCCGGACTTGTGGCTACGCCGGAATGTCTGGCACCAGCATTTCCTCGAGCTGCAGGATCCTGTCCTTCAGGGCGAGCTTGCGCTTCTTCAGACGGCGGACCAGGAGGTCGTCGGGCGGCGGGCTATCGGTCAGATGGGCGATGACCAGATCGAGATCGCGGTGCTCGACCTGCAATTCCTGCAGTTGATGACGGAGATCGGCGAAATCCGCATCGTTGAGCGGGTGGTTGGGCATGGTGCATTCCTTGCGACGGGCGATGTTTTGCTAGAATAACCGAACGCTTCTCGGGAGGAGGGACAAATGCAACATCACGTCATCGTGTCGTTCGGCAGGAACAAGGAATACGAATTCAGGTTTGCCGGCGGTGCCACCACCGACGAGGCGCGCAAGTGGTTCGAGCGCGAGTTCAAAACGCTCGAATGTGACGTTGCGACGCCGACCGGAAAAATCCTTGCCGTCGACCGCATTCTCAGCGTCGCAAGGTATGCCGGTGAGGCGCGCTTTCGCGACCAGCATGTCTGGGCCGAGAAATTCGCCAAGAGCGCCGCTGCCATTCTCGGCCGTGACCTGATCAGGGTGGATGCCGAGAATTACACCATCGGGTACTGATGAACAAGGCGTTCGTCAGTGAGATCGACAGCGACGATGACGAAAGTCTCGAACCGTCGCTGAAGCTCCCGTCGGGAACCCGCAATTACATCACCCCGGCTGGCCATACCCGGATCAGGGACGAACTTGAGGAACTGGTCAAGCGTGAGCGACCCAAGGTGGTCGAAGTGGTCGCGTGGGCGGCTTCCAATGGCGATCGCTCGGAAAACGGCGACTACATCTACGGCAAGCGCCGCCTGCGCGAAATCGACCGGCGCATCCGCTTCCTTACCAGGCGTCTCGAACTTGCCGAGGTCGTCGACCCGTTGCGTCAGGGCGACAACGATCAGGTCTTTTTCGGCGCCCGGGTGACCGTTGCCGACGGCGAGGGCAATGAGAGTACCTACACCATTGTCGGCGTCGACGAAGCCGACGTGGGACGCGGGCGCATCAGCTGGGTGTCGCCACTGGCACGGGCGCTGATCAAGGCGCGGGCCGGCGACAGCGTGCGCTTCCAGTCGCCGCTCGGAGTCCGTGAACTCGACATCGTCGACGTCGCCTATCACAGCATCGGCTGAAGTCGGCCATGCCGCCGGCTGACCAGGTTCACTTCCGCCGGTAGCAAGCTTGACCGGCGCGACCGCGGCCGGCGATACTTCCCGCCCAACGGCACCCTCCAACCGCCCGGAGCCATGGCGTCGCCGACCGGGCACCCTATCACTGGCAACCATCATGACGACAACCTTCACCGCCCGCCGCCTCGATCGTGGCGAAGCCCTTTTCTGGTTTCTCGACCGTTTCTCGCCGATGAACTTCGCGGTGGTCGCCGAGGGCAGCGGCAGGCTCGACGAGCAGGCGCTGCAGGAGGCGCTCGCTGCCGCGCAGAGACGTCACCCGCTGCTGACGGTTGCCATCGAGGCCGACGCCGAACACCGGCTGCACTTCGTGCCGAGACCGGGACAGGTATTGCCGTCGCCGCGCCTCGCGGCGGCCGACTGGCGCAGCGAACTGGCCGAGCGCATCGTCGAGCCGTTCGTGCTCGGTGAAGCGCCGCTGGTGCGCGCCTGCCATGTTGCCGACGGCAATCGCTGGGCCATCGCGCTGATTTTCCATCACTCGATCGGCGATGCCCGTTCGGGCTTCGCCGTGCTGACCGAAGTGCTGCAGGGGGTGGCCGGCGTCGCCATCGTCGATACGCCACTGCCGGCGCAGCCGCCGATGAGCGCGGTCTATCCGCCGGAATTCACCGGCGATGCCGGCCGCCAGATGGTGGGACAGCTCAAGGTCATGCGCCGGGCAGCCGCCGAGCGCACCGGCCTGCCGGTGCCGCAGGCGGGCCATCGCCTGAGCGACCGGCTGCACCCGCGCATGATCACGCTGCAATTCAGTGTCGAAGAAACCGACGGGCTGGTGCGCAACGCGCGTGCGGCACAGGCGACCGTCAATGGCGTGATCGGGGCCGCGCAGTTGATCGCGCTGCGCGAGTTGTTCGCCGACGACGAAGAACGGGTGCTCGGCCTGACCTGCGCCGCTGACCTCAGGCCCTACCTCGCAGAGCCGATCGGCGCTGAAACACCGGGTTTTTACGTGACACTGGTCACCAGCATCCAGCGCGTCGGTACCGGCGCGGCGCTGTGGCCGCTGGCGCAGCGGCTGACCGTGGCGATCCGCCAGCAACTGGCCGGCGGACCCGGTCACCTGTTCTACGATTTCATGCCGCCGGTCGATCAGATCCCCGCCAATGCCGAAGGTGTCGCCAGCTTCAATGAACTGATGCTGCGCGGCGTGCAGACCAGCCTGCTGTCGAATGCCGGGCGTTTGCCGGCACTTCCCGAACTTCCCGGGCTGACCGTCGAGGCGCGCTCGTTCGCGCTTTCGCCGACGACGACGCAGCCGGTGTTCACGGCGGTCACCACCCACGCGGGCGGCATGACGGTCAATATCAACTACAACGCGGCGCAACTCGCGGATGACGATGCCCGGGCCGTTGCCGCGTCGATGCAGCGCCTGCTGCGCGAGGCGGCCTGATTTCGGCGATCCCGCGCGGGCGGTGCGACGCCTCGCGCCTGCCGTCCGCCGTTCCGTTACGGGCACGGTAGCGGCAGGGTCTCGCCGGGGGGCTTGAATTTTCCGCGCCCGCCCCCATCTCCCGTCACACCTTTTGTTTTGAATGGGAGTCATGGGCATGTCCGAGTCTGCAACTGCGGCGCAAAGCCGCGAAACCCTGGGTTTCCAGGCCGAAGTCAAACAGCTGTTGAACCTGATGATTCACTCCTTGTACAGCAACAAGGAGATTTTCCTGCGCGAGCTCATCTCCAACGCGTCCGACGCCTGTGACAAGCTGCGTTTCGAGGCGCTCAACAACGGCGCGCTATATGGTGACGACGCCGATCTCAAGATCCGCGTTTCCTTCGACAAGGCGGCGCGCACCGTCACCATCTCCGACAACGGCATCGGATTGAGCCGCGATGAAGCCGTCGAACACCTCGGCACCATCGCCAAGTCCGGCACCAGGGAATTCTTCTCGGCGCTGACCGGCGACCAGGCCAAGGACGCGCACCTGATCGGCCAGTTCGGCGTCGGCTTCTATTCGTCCTTCATCGTTGCCGACAAGGTCACCGTCATTTCGCGCCGCGCCGGCGTCGAGGCGAATCAGGCCGTCTGCTGGGAATCCGGCGGCGAGGGTGACTTCACCGTCGAGATGGTCGAGAAGGCCGGCCGCGGCACCGATGTCACGCTGCACCTGCGCGAAGGCGAAGATGAGTTCCTCGGTGGCTGGAAGCTGAAGTCAATCATCCGCAAGTACTCCGACCACATCACCCTGCCCATCGTCATGAAGAAGGAAGACTGGAAGGACGGCGAGCAGGTGCTGACCGACGAGGACGAAACGGTCAACCAGGCCAATGCGCTGTGGGTGCGTCCCAAGTCCGAGATCAGCGATGAGCAGTACAAGGAGTTCTACAAGCACGTCGGCCACGACTTCGAGGATCCGCTGGCCTGGACCCACGCCCGCGTCGAAGGCAAGCAGGAATACACGCAACTGCTCTACATCCCGGCCCGTGCCCCGTTCGACCTGTGGGACCGCAATGCCCGTCACGGCATCAAGCTCTACGTCCGTCGCGTCTTCATCATGGACGACGCCGAACAGTTGATGCCGCTCTACATGCGTTTCGTGCGCGGCGTCGTCGATTCGTCCGACCTGCCGCTCAACGTCTCGCGCGAAATCCTGCAGCAGAGCAAGGACATCGACGGCATCCGCAGCGGCTGCACGCGCAAGGTGCTGTCGATGCTGGGAGACCTGGCCGAGAACGACAAGGAAAAGTACGCCAGGTTCTGGGAGAACTTCGGCGCGGTACTCAAGGAAGGCGTCGGCGAAGACCATGCCAACAAGGAAAAAATCGCCGGCCTGCTGCGCTTCGCGTCGACGCACAACGACACCACCGAGCAAAACGTCTCGCTGGCCGACTACATCGGCCGCATGAAGGAAGGCCAGGAGAAGATCTACTTCGTTACCGCCGAAACCTTCAACGCTGCGAAGAACAGCCCGCACCTCGAAATCTTCCGCAAGAAGGGCATTGAGGTGCTGCTGCTGTCCGATCGCGTCGACGAATGGGTGGTCGGCCACCTGACCGAGTTCGACGGCAAGCACCTGCAATCCGTCGCCAAGGGCGGCCTCGACCTCGGCAAGCTGGAAGACGAAGCCGAGAAGCAGGAAGCGGAAAAAGCGGCCGACGCCTACAAGGAACTGATCGACAAGGTGAAGGCCTCGCTCGGCGACAAGGTCAAGGACGTCCGCGTCACGCACCGCCTGACCGATTCGCCGTCCTGCCTCGTGTCGGACGACTACGACCCGTCCGGCAACTTGGCGCGCATGCTCAAGGCCGCCGGGCAGCAGGTGCCCAACACGAAGCCGATCCTCGAGATCAACCCGCAGCACCCGGCGGTGATGCGCCTGAAGTACGAGGAAACGCGCTTCGACGACTGGGCGGCGCTGCTCTTCGAACAGGCCACCCTCGCCGAAGGCGGCCAGCTCGACGACCCGGCCGGCTTCGTCAAGCGCATCAACGACCTGATGATGGCGCTGTCGGTTAAGTAAGCTGTTTCAACGCTTCGGGGCCGTCTGCTGCACCCCAAGGGTACTTCCTGCGGGGCGCGGTCGACGGCTTGGAAAAGGCAAAAATGAGGGCCGTGCGTCGCGGACGATACTCCTTGCTGTGGACTCACAGTTGGCACACAATTTACCCGTGAAACCAACAAGGAGTCAGGTATGGGAGACACCGCCGTCAAGGAAAGTCGCCTCAACATCCGCTGTGACAGCCACATGCGCGAATTGCTCGACAAGGCTGCCACTTATTCGCACGGCAGTGTTTCGGAGTTCTCCTCTCCAATGCCTTGGCATCGGTGGAGAAAGTGGTGCAGGCGACCGAGCGTATCACCTTGAGGCCGGAATAATTTCAAGCATTTCTCGCTGTGCTCAATGCCCCCGCAAAACCCAACGCCGCGCTGAAAGAAGCCTTCAAGCGACACGAGGACCAGGTTTCGCGGTGAGCTTGTATCTGATTGGCGCACTCGACAGCGAATTCGATACAACGAAGTTTCATTGCGGAAATCCTCCCCTCGATGCATATATCCGTCGTTACGCATCGCAAGACGTGCGACGAAATGTAACGCGCGTATTCGTGGCTACGGCCGAAAGTGACCCGCGCCGACTGGCAGGCTTCTTCCCCCAGAGCGCAGGAAGCGTCAGTTGCTCCGATCTGCCGGAATCGCTGGCGAATTACTCCCACGCTATCATGTACCCGTGGCCCTAATCGGGCGCCTTGCAGTCAATAAAGACTTTCAGGGGAAGGGCCTTGACTCGATACCATTCGCCGATGCACGTCAAAAAGTCACGCGTGCCAGCGCCATATTGGCGGTGGCCGGTATTGTCGTGGAAGGCAAGAACAGTGCCGCCAAACCTTTCTATCGGCACTTCGGCTTTCAGGACTTGCCGGGGCACACTGCCCGGTTCTTGCTGCCAGCGACAGTGTTCCGGGCATGATGTTTCTGCACTACGAACACCGCGTACCTGTGTTGCGATTTCACTTTAGCCCCTTGGATCATATTTCTTTGATTCTGTTTTCCGTTTCTTGAAGCCGATGTATCCATATCGCGCCATGTCAGTTTGATAGTGGTTGGTTATTCGGGGTCTAATCTCAGTGAGACTGGTCAACCCATGGCCTTAACAGCCCTTAATCACTCAGCCAATGAGCACGTCAATTACTTAGACGGTTGGCGAGGATTGGCGATTGCGCTCGTTCTGGAGGGGCATTTCTCCGGTCTAATTCCCCTTGAGACAGGCCGCCTGGGTGTTGACGTGTTCTTCTGCCTGTCAGGATATTTGATGAGCGGCATTTTGTTTATTCAAAGGCAGCCGTTATCAAGGTTCTATAAACGTCGCGTCAGTCGCATCCTTCCTGCCTTTCTTGTTTTCGTTACTGTTACTTACACATTCGCTTTTCAAAACGGGGATTCATTTTCAGTATCGGAGGTAATTTCCACACTTCTTTTCTTGCGCACCTATTTTCCATCCGAACCCGGTATATGGGGCACAGGAATTCCGATCGGTCATATCTGGTCGCTGAATATTGAGGAGCACTGTTATATTTTCATGAGCCTGGTCGTATTGCTAAGCCTATTCCGTGGGCGAGAAGGAGCCTTGTTGTTGGTTTCTGGAGCAGGATGCATTGGCATTGGTTTTCTATACGTAAAGCTTGGTACGCAAGCGCCTAGATGGGGCTCATTAGGGAGCGAGGTTGCCGCCTCCCATTTGCTTGTCTCTGGAGGATATCGACTTATCTCTAAGCAACGTGGATTCGTGGTGCCGCCTTACGCGCCATTGTTGGCCTTGGCAGCCGCGATGATTTGCTATTCGAAGCTGGTTCCTTGGTGGAGTTCCAGCCTATTGTCACCATTTCTCCTCGCCTTTTCCATTAATCACCTGTCGGAAACATATGGTGAAGTCAAGCGGCTTCTCGCGACTCCAATCTTTAGACTGCTGGGAATTTGGTCGTTTTCAATCTATCTGTGGCAACAGCCGTTCTATGCATACAAGGAGTCGATACCAGGAGGAGTTATAGTGGCATTAGCTGGCGCAATGGTCGTGGCGGTGTGCAGCTATCATGTAGTGGAGCAGCCTTGCAGGTCATGGCTCAATGAGCGCTGGCAAGGGTGAGTCAGTCCCCAACTCTCGTGAGAGAAACTTCGGGCTTTCGGCCAGATATTAACGCCTTGCGTGCTGCGGCGGTCTTGATTGTCACCCTGTATCACTTTGGTGTTCCCGGTTTTGTCGGCGGATTCATTGGCGTTGACGTTTTTTTTGTTACCTGATTAGCAACAAGCGTCAGCCAAGCTCATCTGGTGAGCCTGTCGACCCGTAGAGTGATCGTCATCAACCGACGCGGGGTAGCAATCATGGCGA